>Ga0164310_10000153_pt1 | contig 34759 bp, 32 predicted proteins | sample GuaBasSedimGuay1_FD_121795 | JGI IMG/M metagenome (GOLD analysis project Ga0164310, IMG submission 121795) | Subseafloor sediment microbial communities from Guaymas Basin, Gulf of California, Mexico - Guay1, Core 4569-9, 0-3 cm | ecosystem: Environmental > Aquatic > Marine > Hydrothermal vents... | reverse complement strand
CCTGGAACCACTGTCACGATTGATACTCTGGTACACAATACTGGGGCGCTGGCGATTACATGTGATGTCGAGTTCTACTATGACTCTACTCTGATAGGGACTGTCTCAGGGGTTTCGGTTCCGGCGTTTGGCAGTACTCCCGTGAGCATCGACTGGGACACTACAGGCGTCGCCCCAGGCACATATACCATTGAGGTTAGAATTGTAAACATTGCTCCTAGCGACTGGGATGCCGGAGATAACTCTGCCACGTCCTCATACACTCTACAGGCTATACCAGAGTTCACAGTCTACCTGCTTGCCACTATACTTGCAGCCCTATCTCTGATCGTTCTACGCCGCAGATAAATACCTCCCCTTTTTATCACTTTTTGCGCGCTGTAAATCCTCAGAGTCTATCATTACGTTCTATTAATGTATTCATCTATATTCCTAAGTAAAATCAAATATATTTAAGTTTCCAATCCCTTTATTTCAAATGTTAACATAAAATATGATTATATTAACTATGAGGCTATTTATTAGAGATATAAGATAAATTTATAATATATGTTAAGCTGAAAAAAGTTAGAGATTTGTATGAGAAGAATAGTACTACTTTTTACGGCTATAGCGTTGGCTATGCTTTCAACCACCGTATGGGTACAGGCTCATGGGCGTGATAGCAAATATTGGAGGTCAGACACTGGTATAGCTAGATATCTTGGCTTTGGAGGAATGAATGGCATGGATACTGTTTTCGAGGATGATATGGAGTCTGGTGTAGACGGGTGGTCTCATAGTGGTGGGTATGACTACTGGCATTTGACAACAGGGAACTTTCACAGTTCTTCTCACAGCTGGTGGCATGGGGATGAGGGGACGGGGTTCTATCCTAATTATCAGGATGATTCACTAGTGTCTCCTCCGATAGATCTAACGGGATACCAGTATGCATTGCTGGAGTTCGAAACATGGTATGTCATTGAGTATTATTGGGATTATGGTCTTGTTGAGATATCTACTGATGGTGGATTGAGCTGGAATTTTTTAGGCTGGTATTCTGGATCTTCGTCGAAAGGCGGCGATATTAACAAGACTGCTAAGGGCGAGTGGGCGCCTATCAAGCAGCCGTCGTGGAACCATGAGGTTATAAACCTAACATCCTATGTTGGGAATACTGTACTGATAAGGTTCAGATTCGTGTCAGATTTCTCAATCACCTATGAAGGCTGGTACATTGATGACGTGGTGGTAAAAGCTGGGCCACCCATGTTTGTCCAAGAGTTCTTAATCACGTATGCTGTCTTACCGGTTGTAGCGGGACTACTGGCTACCATAATGTATCTTAGGAGGAATGAATGATAGTTCCTCCTCACCCATTTTTAGAGTCTGATTGAGGGTGTTTCTAACCTATACTGTTTATGGGTGGTGTTATAACTTATTTGAACGTTGATTTATTCCACGATTGTGCGTCATCTTTCAAGTTATAAATTAGACGTGACTGTCGGAGGAAACTTTCTATTAACCTCTTTTATTATGTTGTCCGTGGTATTCGGTGGATTCTTCGTTAAAATTTATTTAGTTCGGATGGCTTATTCATATTGCCCCGGTGGCGCAGCTGGTGGCGCGGCCGCCTCGTAGCTTCCTGTGAGTGAGCGGCAGGTCGAGGGTTCGAAGCCCTCCCGGGGCTTTAATTTGGGTCTAACTCACCTAGGATCTATAGGTAGCTCAAACTTTGGCTATCTGTTTTAAGGCGCCTGTTAGGATACTGTTATTGGGGTATTGCTTTTAACATTTAATTCTGTGATACAATTTTTCTGTGATACTATTGTTCTATGTGTACTGTCAAATGGTGCGGTTCAGAGTAGATTTGTTTTATATAAATACGTGAGTTTAAGACCTGATAGATTTGTTATTCTATTATTGTTCCTGCTACTACCTCTATTCCTTGCTGTTTAGCCAGGTTGTAGGCCTCTTTGTCTATGTTTACTGCTACTAATATTATCTTTTCCGCTTTTCTATTGAGGATTTTCTCGACTATTGGGGCTTTAACTGTGAGCCATGTTACGTCGTCCGCTTCTGCCCTTGACTTCACCTCTATCAGATATAGTTTTTCGTTATGTATGTAGACGTCCATCTCTACATCAGCCCCTTTACCTACGTATCTTCCATCTATGTCTCTGTACTTGAATCTCTCAACTCTTCCGGGCTCTACTCCCTTCTCCTCTAAGGCGTGTCTGTAAATAGCTAAGACCGTTTTTTCGAGATCTCTTCCCCACCTTCTTCCGAGAGAGCCTAATGTAACTTTAACTTCAGCCATGCTAACTGTTAGTTCTTCGAGTCTTTTCCCTTGTTCTTCGAGTCTCATGCTTAGTTCTTCGAGTCTTTTCCCTTGTTCTTCGAGTCTCATGCTTAGTTCTTCGAGTCTTTTCCCTTGTTCTTCGAGTCTCACGAGTATCTCCTGTAGGCCTATAAGTCCGCTGACAGCGTATCTGAACTCTTCGTCTTCTTTTAATAGGCTTATTAGTTCCGCCTTTACTGATTCTCTGCTTGGCATTTTCACATATTAGTGAGTATTGCCGGTTTATAATTGTTTGGAGTGTCTTCAGTTTTACGGTATCTTCCATGAGTAGGCTTAAATATTCGGCGGAACCTTCCATGGTCAATTTACGTATCCCGCGATAGTTGGCGTCTAAAGGGGGAGTAATGGTGTGGGATGCCTAGAAAATAGCTGAATGTTTCTTAGTTGTGCACCTGGTAGAGTGGTTGGTGGCGCGGCCGCCTCGTAGCTTCCTGTGGGTGAGCGGCAGGTCGAGGGTTCGAAGCCCTCTCGGGGCTTTTATCTTATCTCGTGGCTGATGGGTGCCACCACTTTTTCCCTTTCTGTTCTTTTGCCTTGTCCCATTCTGATAGTATTTTTACAGCTTCGCATGCCACCTTTGCCGCTTCCCTTTCCCCTTTTACTGCGAACCTGTTTCTTACCCTGTCTGCGTATACTGCGCATACTGCCCCGGCTCTTAGGCCGTATAGGGAAGCTAGGGTTAGTATTGCTGCTGCTTCCATTTCGAAGTTTAGTACTCTTGCCTTTTGGAGGTCTGGGATGAGGCTGTTCATCCATGACTGCCAGTATCCTTTGTAGCCTGGTCTTGCCTGGCCGCAGTAGAAGGAGTCTGTGGTTGCTGTTATGCCTACATGGTACCTATACCCGAGGGTTTCAGCTGCCTCTACGAGTGCTGCTACAACCTCGTAGGATGCTACTGCCGGGTATTCGATTCTTACGTACTGTTTGGTTGTTCCTTCCAGCCTTACCGCTGCGGTTGTTATTATTAGGTCGCCCAGCTCTATCTCTGGCTGTATTGAGCCGGTGCTTCCCACTCTTATAAGGGTGTCTGCCCCGATGTTTGCAAGCTCCTCTACGGCTATGGCTGCTGCTGGGGAGCCTATACCGGTGCTGCAGGCTGATATCTTTACGCCCTTATAGTAGCCTGTGTGGGTTAGATACTCCCGGTGTTTCCCCACAGCCTTATAGCTGTCCCATAGAGAGGATATCTTTGGAACCCTGTCCGGGTCTCCGGGGAGGAGTATATACCTTGATATGTCTCCAGGCTTTAGGGCTATATGATACTGTATTCTTTCCTTGGTCTCAGGCCTTATGGCAGACTTGTATTCCACAGGGAAACCACGCCATGGACAATATTAAGTTTGCTGTTTGTAAAAGCACGGTAGTCCTATCATTTATCATTGAGTGAGAGATAAACCGTCTATGAATATTTTCATGTAGGGGTAACTTAAGAGTGTTAGGGGTGCTGCCAACGTGGTAGTCTATCTTCCGCCGTAGATTGAGATTGCTTTTGCCGCTATTTTACATCCTTCTCTTGCCGCCTGATGTATGTTGAGTCCTCTTATTCTCGCTGCCAGGTATCCTGCTGCGAAGGCGTCCCCGGCGCCCGTCGTGTCTACTATTCTATCTGGCTTTACCGCTTTTACCCTGTACATCTTATGCCCGTCGTAGGCTAGGCATCCGTCTTTTCCCATGGTTACTACTACCTCGTCGACTATCTCTCCCAGCATTATGGCTGCCTTTTCCATGTTTCTCTCACCCGTCAATGCTTCCGCCTCGTCCAGGTTTAAGATTAGGATGTCGAACATTCTGAAGAGTTCGATATACCTGTTTTTTCCCTGGGAGAGAAGCGATGCTGAGGAGGCGTTTATGGCTGCGACAGCATTCTTTCTGACCGCTTCTTCAAGTAGGAGTCTGTAGGCCTCACCCGGCTTTTCGGAGTGGTAAGAGTATGCTTGGAGGTATATTAACCTGTAACTGCCGGCTTTCGATAGGGCGTCTCTTACGTCTTCTATGGTGATTTCATCGTTTGCTCCTCTTAGAGCTATCAGTGTTCTATCTCCGTCGGGGTGGATTAGGGATATGCATATGCCTGTCGGTTTTTTCCCTTTGTATATGATAGGTTTCACGCCTTCCCGCTTGAGGTCTGAAATGTATTCTTCACCGTAGCAGTCATTTCCTACCTTTCCTATCAGGCCGACTCTTAGGCCTAGCCTTGATGCCCAGACGGCGGTGTTCCCGGCTGCTCCTCCAAACTTCACCTTGATGTCTGAGAAGACGCTGTCTCCCTTTTTCAATTCTCCTATTGGGGCTAGGATGTCTACCAGGAGGTCTCCTGCCACTAGTAGGTCAAGCTTCATTGTTTCTCCCTTGCCTCCCTAGCCTTCTCCACCAGAATCTTCACCCTCTTCGGGTCTACAGGGTTCTGGGTTAGGCCTTCATATTTCAGGCTAGTCCCCACGATAACCCCGTCTGCAACCCTTAGGAATTCGTCGATGTTCGAGTGGTCTACGCCGCTCCCAACGATCACCGGCCTTTCCGGGGCTGCACGCTTAACAGTATATATGTCCTCGATGCTTGGAGGTACGCCGGTCATGCTCCCGGTAACTATTAATGCGTCGGCGAGGTAGAAGTCGCACCATCTAGCATGGATCTCAAGGTCCACCCCTGGGAACATTACAGAGTGCTTCTTTCGGACGTCGGCGAATATTCTGATCCCATGACACCCAAGGTACTTTCTAGCCCGGAGGAGGTCCGCCGCCACCCCTGTGTCGAAGCCCCCGACATCCCATAGGGCTCCCCCCGTGAACAGGCATACCCTTATGAATTCTGCGCCGGCAGCCATGGCAGCCGTTAGTGTTGAAACACCACCGTTATGGATAAGGTTGACCCCAACCGGGATGTCAACTGTCTTCACAACTTCCCTTGCGGCAACCGCCACACATACTACGTCCGTTAGTGGGACGCGGCTCCCTGCATAGTAGGGGAGGCTCCACATGTTCTCCACTATAAGTCCGTCTACACCGTTATCGGCCAGTATCCCTGCCTCTTCAATAGCTTTCTCTACAACATCCTCGAAGCTGTAGCCCTCAAAACCTGGGCTTCCAGGTAAGGGCGGCAGGTGAACCATCGCTATTACAGGCTTGTCAACCATGAAAACCTCGCTAAGACTCTGTAGCCTCATAGAGTAAAGCTTGCTCGCCCATTCAGACTTGTACTCAGTCATCCCTAATCATTCAGGCCATGCCATAGAGAACCTATAAATCTGAACATTTATGCATCTATAGTGTGGGCATCTTCAAAGCATACGATATAAGAGGGGTATACCCTTCAGAACTCTCAGAGACCATCGCAAAACATATAGGCATGGCCTATGGAACATTCATCAACTCGGGCACAGTCGTAGTTGGAAGAGACGGTAGAGCAAGTAGCCCCAGCTTACAGAATGCTGTCATAGAAGGCCTGGTCGAGACTGGTTGCCACGTGCTTGACATAGGCCTCGTAGCAACGCCAGTCTTGTACTATGCAATTAAGAGGCTTAAAGCAGATGGAGGCGTAATGATTACTGCAAGCCACAACCCGCCCGAGTGGAACGGAATAAAACTTTGTGATTCAAACTCTAACCTTATAGGGATGGGATTCGGCCTGGAAAAAGTAATAGAGATCTACGATGAGGGATCCTACACCAGGAGGCGAGGAAGAACTGAAGACTGCTCATGGATCCAAGACGAATATGTAAGCAAGCTTGCCCGAGAGTTCAGTCTAGACCTAAAGGTGGTGGTAGACGTCGGCGGAGGCTCAGCCTCATACGTAGCTTCAAGGGTCTATAGGGAGACCGGCTGCGAGGTTAAACTCATAAACGAGACCGTAGACCCATACTTTAGAGCTAGATCCCCCGACCCGGACCCCTACGATCTCAGAACATTGAAGCTAGCGGTTAGAAAACTCAAAGCTGACCTCGGAGTTGCCTATGACGGGGACGGCGACAGGGCTGTCTTCGTAGACGACAATGGCCATGGGTATCTTGGAGACATACCTCTTGCTGTTTACGCGTATAGCATCCTGAGAGAAACTGTTGGCGGAAAGGTACTCTACGATGTCAGCTGCTCTAAGATTGTTGAAGACACAGTTAAAATGCTGGGAGGCACTCCAATCATGGTCAGAGTTGGCCACTCGTATATGATGAGAGAGATGGAGAAGCAGAAAGCAGTCTTAGGGGGAGAGATAGCGTCTCACTTCTACTTTGGAGACACCAAAGTCTACAGTGACGCCACATACTCAGCCCTAAGGATGCTAGATGTAATTTCGAGCATAGACAGGTTTTCGAAGATAACAGCTAGACTACCAAAATACTATTCAACACCACTAATGTCGATCCCGGTGCCAGAGGATCTTAAGAATCCTGTCATGAAGAGGGTGGAAGAGACGCTATCGAAGCTTAAAGGAAATATAGTCAAAATAGACGGTGTGAAAATACTCCTTCAGGACGGCTGGATACTTGTAAGACCGTCTAACACTAAACCAGAGATAAAATACCGCGCTGAAGCCTCCTCGGAGAAGGAGATGTTGAAGCTTGAAGAGTTAGTACAAGATATCATCAAAGGGGCAATCTCAGAATATAAAGGTGGAATGTCAGCGTAACCGCTGCATACTTGATTATACTTGCCCTAACGAATACTAGACCCTTAGGCCTCCCTGATTAGAGTCACCTTCTCTAAAAATAGAATTCAATAACTTTAAGTTGAAAGTTAGTGTCTCTATTTGGGAGTTTCATGGGGAAGATAACACTTTCTGTTATAAAGGCTGATATCGGCAGCCTAGCAGGCCATCATATAGTTCCTGAGGCACTTCTCAAAAAAGCGGGTGAAAAGCTTGAATCAGCCAAGCAGCAAGGCCTTATAGTGGACTATTATGTGACATCAGTCGGTGATGATCTCCAGCTGATAATGACGCATAAGAGGGGCGAGCTGAACAGTGAAATCCACAAACTCGCATGGGAAACCTTCAGGGAGGCCACAGAACTTGCAAGGGAGCTTAAGCTCTATGGTGCAGGCCAGGACCTTCTTGTAGACTCCTTTTCAGGGAACCTTAAGGGGATGGGCCCCGGCTTCGCCGAGATAGAGTTCGAGGAGAGGCCCTCCGAGCCTGTTGTCGTCTTTATGGCTGACAAAACAAGCCCTGGAGCATTCAACCTGCCGATATACAAGATATTCGCGGATCCCTTCAACACCGCGGGGCTCGTCATCGATCCGAAGATGCACGACGGCTTCAAGTTCGAAGTGATGGATGTGAAAGAGGATAAGTCAGTAGTAATGTCAACACCAGAGGAACTTTACGACATGTTAGCTTTGATAGGGGACATAAGCAGGTACGTTATAAGAAGGGTCTGGAGGAAGGACGGGCTTATAGCTGCAGCGGTTAGTACCACAAAGCTTAGCAAGATAGCGGGTAAGTATGTTGGTAAGGACGATCCAGTAGCCATAGTAAGGGCTCAACACGGCCTTCCTGCACTCGGGGAGATACTCGAGGCTTTCTCGTATCCTCACCTAGTCCCGGGCTGGATGAGAGGCAGCCACTATGGCCCCCTGATGCCTGTCTCGGTTAGAGATGCTAAGCCTACGAGGTTTGACGGCCCGCCAAGGCTTGCAGCCCTAGGCTTTAACGTCGCAAATGGCAGGCTTGTCGGCCCAAGCGACCTCTTCGACGACGTGGCGTTCGACATGGCTAGAAGTACAGCCAGCATAATAGCTGAATACCTGAGGAGACACGGGCCATTCATGCCGCACAGAATCGAGTCCAAGGAGATGGAATATACTACATTGCCCCAAATACTTGAGAAGTTAAAGGGAAGGTTCAAAGGTGAATAATTGCACCCTAAGATAATAGTAAATCTTAAGGCGTATAAGGAAGCCTCCGGAAAAAGGGCATTAGAAATAGCAAAGGCTGCAGAGAAGGTATACAAGGAGACAGGGGTTCTCATAGCAGTAGCCCCAAACATGCTTGACGCAGCCCTAATAGCCAGAGAGGTCGAAATACCGGTTTATGTACAGCACCTAGACCCGTACGGGTATGGGGCGCACACTGGCAGTGTAGTAGCGGAGATGCTACTGGAATATGGTATAGCAGGGACAATTATAAATCACAGCGAGAGGAAGGTACCCCTGTACCATCTGAGCGCCGTTCTAGAGAAGATTAAGAGCCTAGGCCTGGTTTCTACTGCATGCGCCCAAACCCCGGTCGAAGCCCTTGCTGTAGCGGCGTTAAAGCCTTCCATAGTTGCGGTTGAGCCCCCCGAGCTCATAGGTACAGGTATATCAGTCTCTAGGGCCAAACCTGAAGTGATCACATCATCCGTAAGGCCCATAGAGAGTCTTTTCCCATCCGTGCTTGTCTACTGCGGTGCTGGAATAACAACGGCGGAGGATGTTGCGAAAGCCCTGGAACTCGGAGCGAAAGGGGTTCTCCTAGCGTCGGCTGTAGCTAAAAGCCCCGATCCAGCGGAGAAGCTTAGGGAGCTCTCATCACCTCTTAGATAGCATGTATATACTTGATAATTCCAATTTAATTTTTTTATCTTGTAGCAAATATGTATTTTCGATTTGATATGCATTTAGCAGGAACTTTTAAAAACTTATATGAGTTTAGAGATAATAGGGTGGCCTGGTGGCCGGAAAGATAGGGCTCTCTGCTGTATTATCTACCATAATAGTGTTTACAATAATACTTGGAGCCGTAATAACGGTTTCCCTCTACTCCAACATGGTTTTATTCAGCCAGCAAGGTGAAGGAGAGTTTAAAGCTGCGGAGTCAACGATGGTTGCCTTCGCTATGAATGTTGAGGATGCAGCTTGGAATGTTGGTGCTACCAGGAGCATCGATTTTAACCCTAAATTTGGATATCTACAAGTAGTAGAAGATGCGTATGAGTATGTCATATCGATAAATGGGAATAACTTTCTCAGCGTTAAAACAGATGTAGCCATGTTTAGGATGCCCATCCGTAGGTATACTAGAGGAAACCATTATCATTCAACCCTATATCCGCTTATGAACCGGAGCTTTATAACCCTTGGCGCAGCGGATCCCACAGTTAGAGTGGTAAGCGTTGAAGAACTGGACTATGCAGATACTCTCGACGTCGCCCTCCTGCCAAGGGTTAAGATACTAAGATCCCAGTACACCACACCTGAGGGTGTTAAGGAGTCAACAAGGGTTATGATGATATCTTTCTACTATGATCGATCCTTCGTAAGGGGGAGTTCAAGGTATTTAATTGCAAACTGCACGACTACGAATACCTCAATTATTACAGGGAATAACTTGCACGTTGTCATAAGCGTACACCCTTTAAACCTCCCATCAGAATACTTAGACTTTAATCCCATGAGTTACTCGTTTAACACAGATATTCTAGTCGTTCACGTAGCATACATAAAAATTGTAGTGTGGTAGCCATGCCGTATGTAGCTGTCTCCCAGGTTTTGCTAACTACGACACTTATAGGTGTATCCCTATTTTTCGTGTACATGGCTTTTGCAACTTCAACTTTCCACCAGAATATAATAATTCGGGAAAGGATAAAGAATGTAGCATTTTTAATAGCCAATGAGGTCTATCAGACGATTATTATAACCCAGAGCCCTGACCTCAAGAATGACACTTTGATAGTCAAAGTTCTGCTTTCCCCACCGAAAACGATAAGCAAGTACACCTACAGGATATACCTTGAGCAGATAAACCAGCCGATGAGGGCCATAAGAGTTAGCGTAGAATGTATAGGAGCATCACTGAGGGGGGAAAGCATGTTTCCAATTGGCAGGAATGTCATCCTCATAGATGGAGGGCCGGTTCAGAGTACTCAGGACATAAGGCTCACATGCCACCGGGTCACCCTACCCAACAATACAAGGGTTATCTACGTGAGTATAGAGGGGGACTAGGATGCCGGCATCGGCGATTGACTATGTAATGGCGACGTTAGGTTTCATATCCATCTTTGTACTCCTTTCAGGCGCTGCTCTAGCGCTTATGCTTAGATCCATAAACTATGCTGAGAGCATGGTCTTCTTCGAGAGAACTAATCTCGTCGTAGACCAGTTTATCCTGTCCTACGGTGAACCCTTAGACTGGTATAAGCCATCCTTTACTCCCGGGATCCCTTGGCCCCCGGGAAACTGGACTATTCCCCCTGGACCTAACCCTCCGCCTCCTCCTCTGCTAATTTCCGAGTACGAATACCCGGAGGCATTTGGTCTTGGAAGATTCAACAAGACATCGTACATCCTAAACCCATTTAAGATTTGCAGGCTTCAAAGGGTTAAAAACATATCCCTCTACGGTGTAACAGTTCCAGCTATTGAGGTGGATCCCTCTCACCCTGTTAATCCCCAGAACGAGTTCTACGTCCTATTAGGCGAGAACTACTCAGTGCCATACTCTTACGTGATCTCTAACCTGGGGCTTGCGGGCGAGTACGGCTTCAGGTTAACCTTCACACCCATCTTAAATGCCTCACTTGTCCAGACAAGGATTAGCGGCAGCCACATAAACTTTACAATCTATGTTTCGTCGATGGGAGAGCCTGTTTACCGGGCTAAAATAAGGGCGATCCTTCTATATGCCAGCAGGCCCCCCGGGTGTCTCTATCCGATACCAGCCTCGGAGTACGGGAGGACTTACACCTCTATTGAGGGGATTGGGGAGCTATCTTTCAATGCTAGTGTTGGACTCTATCCGTGGGTTCTCTTCATAGCTGTATCCATGTTTGATACCACAAACTATTTCATTTTCACGGCGAACGATCCTCAACTATCCCTTATTTATGTCTCCCCCCTTGGAGAAAGCATAGTAGTGTATCCATACCCGCTCAGAGTAGGATCTTATACCCTACTAAATGTTAGTGCTTGGCAGTTTATCCTTTCAAAAGAGTCTCCTACAGGATTTATCCCTGTAAACCTGACTGAAACCCCTATAGAGTTCATAGAAGTAGTCCCCCCTGGAGATAGGATTCTTAAAAAATATGCTGTGATAAACCTCTCAGAGCCGTGGGAGCAGTCATACATCCTTCTTGGCACGCTTACGGAGACAACACTTCCCGATGGCACTAAAATCTACGATTGGCATGTCTACGTAGTTCCCTTGGGTATACCCTACCTTGGCAGGGAGTGGACTTATGGCGGGCGGCCTACACTCTTTACAGTGGCTGTATACTACAGGGTTGCTAGGATAGGTGAATGCACCTATAGGGTTAAAATCGAGTTTTGGAGGGAGGAAGGATGAGAATGGGTAAATATGGTGTTGTACGTGTAGTTGAGGTTCTCCTTACAATCACTCTTGCAATATCAATGATAATCTTAATGGCATATGTCTCTCCACTTCCGGAGTCCAGACTTTACTCTTCGCCGCCCCTAAAAAACCTTGGTATGAGCATCTTGAGGGTGCTCGATGAGAGAGGGTACCTAAGCTATTTCGTGTATGAAGAAAGGTGGGATCTTCTAGAAAAAGAATTAAATCTTCTTATACCACCAAATATAGCCTACAACCTTACAGTTTACATGTATAGCAAGGAAGCATTAGAGTCCCCCCCCGCAGGGGTTACAAAAGCCGAAAACCTCATATTAACTGTTAGAGGCTCAGCGTCCAACTATGAAAAGCCCCCCCGTAGGTGGGCTGAAACGGTAACCTACTATCTTTCGCCGAAGAATATTTCCTTTAAGGTGCTGCCTGAGCCGATAAATATGACCTGCTACATAATAGCGTGTGATGACGCACCTGGATGGTGGATAACAGGCTACACCCCATCCACGATGGCGCAGTCGCTCTACCAGTACCTGGAGCCATACTTCACCAGAGTGGTAATAGTTACGTCGACAGACATGCTTTACCAGGAGCTGTTCAACCCTAGGCCGAAAAACGTCACAATTGTAAACTGTCACGGGGAAGTTATCCCCATCCCACGCCAGTACGTTTCTGGAGCTCCTCCTAGTGGCAGTCCGCAGTGGATAAAATATTTGAGGCACATTCGTGAGGGTATAATTCAGGATGGCTGGATATGGATAAGCATAGTCGGCTACCCATTCTACTACGTTTCAAACCGCGCATACACTTCCTGGAAGGCTTGGGGAGTAACTGGACTCTACCACATTGGATGTAGGGGTTTGTCAACGATAATTAGAGATAACCCTAACGACGGTACATGGAGATGCAAAGATGTAGGGCTTGTCTATTTAACGGATAAAGGATTTGAAACCATGAATACTTATGGAATCCAAATTCCACCATACCAGAGTAGCTCAAGAGCGCTAAGTAGGTCGTGGGTGGAAGCTGGGGGATGGAACGTTGCCATTCAAATATTCTATGAGGAGCAGGGATACCTGCCGGTTTCGGTGTTAACGAAGGGAGAGGGGGCTTTTATACAAGTTGGCCTAACTAGAACTCCAGATATAAGGGTTTCAGTTATTGCTTTACTATCATACCTTAGGCCATCATTGAGTGAGCTACTTGAAAACGCCATTGTTGGTTTAAGAGTGTTAGTGCTTAAGATGGCTTATATTGGAGGTGGATAAGATGGCTAAGCGTAGAAGGCGGCGTGTAAAAGGGCAGACATACATATTTACAGTCCTACTTATATCCTTAATATTCATCTCTTCACTCCTCATACTTAGAAGCCAAATCCTCGAGATAGTACCTAAAGCTACGTATAGCTATATCCCAATTGTTGATACTGTTAAAAACTCGCTGGAAAGGGTTGTTTCAGCATCTCTTGCGACCTACTCGGAACTCCTCTGGTATTCTGGTAACGGCACATTCTCAAGGGAGAGGGCGATACAGTACATGGAAGACGGGTTTGACACCGTCTTCTCATCGCTGACATCATACGGGGTTGAGTTCGCCTATTTCAGCGATGAAGTTATAATAGACGCAAGGCTTCCAAGAAGACGTATCATGAAGGGAGAGGTTTTCAAGGCGTACTGGTACCACCCATCCAGCGTGACGGCGGCGGCGATAAGGTTTAACTTTAACCTGACAACTATAGGCCTTTACAACTATGCTTTCAACGTTTTCGGCCAGGCGTTTTACCTATTGAAGGTTGAGATAATAAGATCTGGGATGGGAAAGCTACGCCTCAGAGTTCTGAGGGAGGGGAACACCCCTGTCCTCGGGCTTAACGAGAAAAACTTCAGAATCTGGTACTTCGACGGGAACAAGAGAACATGGGTTGAAGGTAGCGTGAGAATAGAGAATGTTTTTTCGGACGGTAGATACTACCTGAGGCACAGTATTCTAGGGCCGAAGCTCGAGGATGGAACAGTCCCCCTTCTAGTAATGGTCGAAGATGTTAGGGGCATAAAAGTGGTTGCATTCTCCGTTAAAGGCTACGAGTATGCGATACAACACTCCCAAACAGGTACCCATGCTATCTACTCAGTTGAAGTTTTTAACGATGGGAAATGGTACTTTACAGGTAGCGAACTATCATTTGAAGGCAACGCAGAGCCTATGCCGCTGCCCCCGATCCCGGGCAGACTCCTAAGAATAAACACTACAGACGGCAAGCCTATACCATTCCAGATAGAAGACTGGAGTTCTAACAACCTCTTCCCGCTTGGGATAGCAAACCCCCACAACCATATAGACTACTATAACAGGGTGTGCTTCCCGCTTAACTCCTCCGTTTCAGGAGTTGATATTTGGTGGGTCGACGATATGGATGCTGAGCCGCCTAGCTTTAACACGGATCTCCACTACGTGGAGCAGTCCCCAAACTCCAAATATTGGAATAGCAACTACTGGGCTCAAATAGTAAGAACCGGAAGTTGGAGTGGATGCACCCTAAACCCATTCCAGCTCAAACTTGCAAGAACATCTTCAAGCAGTACCTTTGAATACATAGAGTTCGCTAGGGCAAACTACAAGGAGGCTGCAGCATGGGGAGCCTATACTGACGCGATAGTTGAAAACGCTGCCAGAAACATGTTTCTTGTAGAGCTAGAATACCCATACAGGGGTGGCTGCCCTTCCCCCTATAACATATATGGAATTCCAAACGCGCCAGATACATACGTACTTGTAATAGTCACGTTTCCAGCGTACGCTAAATACATAACCTTCACAGTCCACCTTATCCTAGACAGGGTAACCAATAAAACTCTTAGCGACTTTAGAGTGATATACCTTAAGACAGGGTTTAAGAAGTTCGCAGCTGAAAATGGAACTCAAATAGTAACCAAGCTTCCGTCAGGCGAGAACTACGCAAAATTCTACAATGGTTCAAAAAGCGGGTGGGGAGATCATAACTGGGTAGTACATTACCATAAAAGGAAGAACCTTGGGGTAGCGTTAATGCTTACCGAGCAAAACCTACAGGCTCTATATAGCCAGAGCAATAAAGGTGGAATCGTTGTTGTTAAGTCGGGAAACGAGTATATAATAGAGATGAAGCCCATGGATGGCAGCTACAAGCCTAAAACATCACCCATAAGCTACCCGGCTGTGCCGCAGACAATAGCAGTGATCACATGGTCGGGAATCTTCTGGGTATACAATGGGGATGGGTACACAGAGATAAATAATTATTCGTTCATGGTTGAAAACCCGCCCGTAATAACTTCTGTGACAAAGTACATAAGCTCCTAACCAGTGGTTAAGCTAGCATAGCCTGTGGTACAGCATCCAGCTGATGGCCTCACCGTCTAGGGGAGACACGTCTTTCCTCCTACTAGAAAATTTTTCGTCAAGCATCCTCTTTCTGTGAAGAGATTCAAGCGCAAGTCTAACCATGTCCTTCTCCGATTCCGGTGAGACTTCGAATTCTACATCCGATGTTGAAGCATAGTATGGGCTGACAACTAACAGTATGCAGCCATACTCAACCCTAATGTCGAGTCCAACCCTTCTAAATACCTGAGTATAGTAAGTCGCAAGTGCAGATAAGGCTGATGACTCCATAGATGTTGATAGGGCACCCATATTTTCGAAAGACCTCTGTTTAAGCCTTTGCGTCTCTGGCAGCGTCGACCTCCTGTTAGGGCTCTCATCAGCGTACAGTGCATCCTTACATATCCCTGGCCCTATCCAAACTCTATCCTTCACCCCATAGCGGTAAGCAGTTTCAATTAGGACGAGGCTCATGAGATCGTTGTTTACGATTGGGAATGCTGGATGAGCGATCTTACTGCTTACACTTTCGTCCCTAACGACTCCTCTCTCTATAACTAGGTCGTTGGGCTTCACATGCGGCTGCCAGCTCCCGCACGTTCCAGCTCTAACCACGGAGACTCTCCTAAACCTTGTAAAGTCCACGTTGAGAAGAACCTCTGTGAACACTATCTCAGCTGATGAAGGCCCTATTCCTGTGGTAAAAACTGTTACAGGAGTTCCCCTGTAATAACCGTTCCCCACAAGGAGGCCCCTCCTCCTGCTCACGATTCTAGCATCGCTGACCATCTCCAGGGCTGTCTCCACACGTTCAGGGCTTCCACAGGTAAGCAGATACCCGTTAAGCTCACCCCTCCTGGCTTTAACATGATAAGAATATCCATCTGAGTCCCTGAAGACATCATACATCTCAAAAAACCTCTCTAAGGACATGTATACCCACCTATACACCATAAATTATGGGTCTTAATCCAAGAATGTCACATGCAACCTTAAGTGCTTTCCTATGATCACCATAGACGAGGGCTACATGGTTGCCAACACTATTCTTCAGAAACCAGTCAACCCCGGAGTCAAGCCTGACCTCAACCTGGACACGACACATATTCTTAAACTTCATATTACTCCTGGTTACCTCCCCTGTGACAGCGAATATTGAATCAAGCTTTCTTCCACCTATTCTAGCAAGTGTAACCTTACCCTGCCTTACACGGCCGCGGACAGCCACGCCTAGGCCGGATTCATAATGTGTCTGAAAATCTATGTCGGAGAGCATCGACAGTGGAGCCGTGCAGTGTGCCAAGATGACAGTGTCCTCTCCCACTATCCTTACTGGATTAGCCATCCAGACAGGAGCATCAGCTAGCGAGGATAAAAGTCTCATCGTTAATAACATGTTAACGTCTCCCTCGCAGCTAGCGATAATACCCTCACTGTTTAGAATAGCAAGTGGGAGGCAGGCGGTGTTCCCAACCAACCCTATGAGGTCGAAACACTTAACAGTTACCCCCCTAAAGCCACCTTTACCTATAATTCTTTTAAGTGCGAAGTATATCCTTAAAGAGTCGATGAGGGCATCGTCGTTGAAGGATAAACCTTTAAGCTTTTCGTATAGCTCATGCTTGAGAACAAACCCCCTATCCACCTTGTTATATTCTTCTATCAGCTTTTCCATTTCAACCATTAAGGTTTCAGAGTCTAGCTTCCTCGAATACTGTGGGTCACTGGCTGAAGCCACAAGCCACGGTGAGGGGCCTCCCACGGAGACATTTCTAAATCCCACGAGGCTCATTGCACCCCTAAAACCATTATAAAAATCCTTCAACAGGCCTGGGACGTCAGAGGCTTCCTCGTAGTAGACGAGTTCGGGGTTATACCCATCCTCTATAAGTCTACCTCTAGCCTCTAGAGCTGCCGCGAGGCTGTTAGCTTTTCCACAAGCAAGGATAACAGAATATCTGCTCCTACCATATAGATCCACTATAAGTCTTTCTGTGCCTCCTGTCGCTACATGGATAACAACAAAACTTCCGCTCTCAACCTTAACGTCTCCAAGGCTAGAAGCTAAGATTCCAGAGCAGTGTTCATACTCCCTACAAACATTCCCAACTACTGCTTCATGGAGGGATCTAGCATAGTCCCTAACCTCCTCCGAGAGAGCAGAATAAACAGTTAAGACGGTTATACCTGCCATTGTCACATCAAATACTTCAAACTAACCACAATATTATAAATTCCAGCGAGGACATGCAGAGATGACACACTAACAGCTTTACTCCAGTTGACAAGGTAATAATGCTTTGCAGCAATAATTGTTAGGGTTAGGCACCAGACCGATGAGATTATAACCATAACTTTGTAGACTGGGAGGAGCCCCCATGGAGCAGCAAGTATAAGTCTAGGGCCTGTGGATGCTGATGTAAAAATAAGCCAGCCTCTTAACCCGTCTCTTTCAGCTATAACCTTGGCTATGATCCATGAAAGTGCTGAAAGCACGAGCCAAGATGCTAAGCCTATAAGAGGTCTCATAAGGAAGCCTAGAATATAGGCTTTCAAGGTCCACGTTTTGAGAACCCAGCCTACACCTGGAATATAGACCTCTGGCCGGTAAATAGATGTGACATAGGCGCCTATACTCCCGGCAGTAGAAGTTAGGATAACATACAGGGTCGGTGTAGCTAGGCCTCTCCTGTTCCTAATCCTGTTAAACCCTCGGAATGGTTTGAGCATAACCATGAGATAGTCCTTCAACAAGGTCGGAGATGACCATACAAAATATAAGTATTGCTTAAGGTATATTCAAGGAAGCCATGCAGGTGAACCGTTAATGCTTGACTCTAAAGAGCTTTCCTTGACAGCTATCCTTACAGCCATCTACACACTGGCTTCCTACGTCCCTTTCATCCCGCTTCTTATAACTCCTATGCTCATGAAAAGCGTAAACATTAGAATACTCTTTGTGGCTGCTGTGGTTGGAGACCTGATCTCCTCGATTTACGCTTCTCCAAACATACCTCTCTCACTAATGCTTGCTGGGCTAGCAGTGGTTCAACAATACTCAACAATTAAAAATCTCACAGAAAACCTCTCTGAAACAGTGAAGCTTCTTAAACATATGGTCATCCTTTCCCTAACCTTCGCAGCTGTAATCTACGCTTTCAAAGGTGTATTCCTCTCAACCATAAGGCAGACCCTTGAGAATATGGGTGTAGAGATTCTCGCCGAGGTAGTAGCCATAATAGGAGGGGCTGTCGCATCTCTATTCCTGGGGGCCGTAACTATGATGATTCAGCTGGCAATACTGAAATATGTAGCAGGTTCGATAAGCAAAATACTCCCACTATCCCAGGAGAAAGGGTAGAGGTTAGTGGGAAATTACCCTTACTAATCCTAATTTTACTGTTTTCTACGTGCTCTAGATATTATGATCAGCGCTAAGGCTACTGTCATAACAGCTAAGTAGCATTTCAAAACCTTGAATACTACTCTAATCCTGATTAGGCTGACCCCATAGCTATACGTCTCATTCCATGAGGAGGCGATCGCATCCTCTCCCTGGAGCGCTGGATCTAGAGCTGGAAATAGTATTAAGCCTTCGGAATTTCTTGGCGGGTTAAACCCTAGAAGATAGCAGGCGGTCGGCGCGAGGTCTATGATGGTTGCAGACTCGAGCTTAAACCCCTTTTTGAGGCCTGGCCCATACATAACCAGTGGTACGCATAAGACGTCGCATAGTGGAATCACATTGTGGTGCTTATTCCCCATCATACCGTGATCGGACGTTAGGAGGATGAGCGTCTCGTTAAGTATTCCAAGCTGTCTGAGTTCGTCAACTATCCTGCCGAGCTGCCTATCCTGAAACTCTATAGCCGCCCTATACTGCAGGCTACTGTCACCGTAGAGGTGTCCCATGCTGTCGGACTCGGCCATGTGAACCGCGAGGAAAAACCTTTCATCCCTGTATCTCTCTATGAATGCTATCGCATGATCTGCAGCCTTGTCTGGGGATAACATGCCTACCTCAACCATGTCGCCTCCAACGCCGATAACAGTGTTTCTTAGGAAGTAGCCGCCGGTAACCCCAATCCTGAATCCTTGAGACTTCAAGAGTTGCATTATAGTTTCAAGCCTCATGCATGCAATTCTCATAGTGTCACCCTCGTTTTCCTGAACGCCGTGAACCTCCGGGGTTGCACCAGTAAATAGCGACGTATGAGTTGGATAAGTCACTGTTGGGAACACCGTGTAGAATATCTCGGCTGAAACGCCATTCTCGCTCAACCATCTTGCCGTTGTAACGTTTGAACTCCAGAAGACATCAGCTCTTACACCGTCAAAGGTGACCATGATTAGATTCCTCGCAACCTGCACTGGAGCAGCCGGGACAGGTGTACTTCCAGCTCTAGCCTTGAAAGGTGCCACCGAAGTAACTGCTAGAACAACCACGGCTACTAGCAATGTTCTATCATACCGTTTCTTTATCGTGCTATACGCAATGGACACTCCAGCCAGTACAATACCCATAGAGGCTAGGGGCCCATCAAGCCATGATAGAAGGGCATTTAGACGCCAATACCCGCCACGCCCCCCAATGGCGAGGATACCTACCAGTAATATTACTGCTGGAGTAGCAAAGGCTAACAGCCATTTCTTAGACATTACATCCCACCTTTACCGAAGTTATTCATCATCTTAGTTTTATTTTTAATAGTCCATAAAATGTATCAACCTTGAATCTCAGATCTCGGCTAAGAGTGGTTGACAATGGACTGGGCTGTACAGATCCAAAATCTAACCTTCAAGTACCCTGGAGGAGAGAAACCTGTATTAGAAAACCTCAACCTGAACATTGGTAGAAACGAGTTTGTACTGCTGGTTGGGCCTAGCGGTTGCGGGAAGACAACCCTTGTAAACTGTATCAATGGAATTATACCTCACGTGATAGAGGAGGAAATGAGCGGCAGGGTTATCGTTGAGGGGCTAGACACCACGGAAACTCCATTGGCGGTTCTCTCCCAGCACGTTGGAACCGTGTTCCAAAACCCGGACGACCAGATATTTAACCTTACAGTAGAAGAGGAGGTTGCGTTCGGCCCTGAGAACCTCGCCCTCCCAACAAGCGAGATAAAAAAGCGTGTCGACGATGCGCTCAGAGGCGTTGGAATAGAGCATTTAAGAGACAGGGAGATAGCAACCCTGTCAGGCGGACAGAAGCAGAGAGTTGCTATAGCATCGATCCTAGCGATGAAGCCGAAAATACTGATTCTTGACGAGCCTACCTCAGACCTAGACCCCTTAGGCACCGACGAGGTGCTCTCAGTCGTCAAGAGGATAAACAAAGAGTACAAGTCGACAATAATACTTGTGGAGCACAAGCTTGAGGATGTGGCGAAATACGTTGACAGAGTGATACTTATGGATCAAGGGAGGATAATAGCGGACTCCGACCCTAGAAGCATATTTGGAGACCTAGAACTCCTATACAAGCTTGGCGTAAGAGGCCCTGAGGTCGCAGAAGCCTCGGTTAAGCTTCAGGTTAAAGGTTTAAAGTACAATGGAGTTAAGACTCCGCTGACAGTTGACGAAGCACGGGATCTCCTTCTTAAGAATAAGGATTCATGGTCTGTAAAACCCGATCTGAAACTTGAAGAGGAAGAGATAGGGGAGGGAGATCCTATCATTCAAGTGGAGGATCTATGGCACATATATCCGAACGGGGTAAAGGCGTTAAAAGGGGTAAATCTAACAATCTACAAAGGAGAATACGTAGGGATAATAGGACAGAACGGTGCGGGTAAATCAACCCTTGTCTCCCACTTCCTAGGCCTCCTTAAGCCCACCAGGGGAAGAGTATTAGTCGCTGGAATAGATACACGGGAGGCATCTGTAGGATTCCTTGCGAAGAAGGTGGGTTACATTTTCCAAAACCCGGACTTCATGCTTTTTAACAATACAGTGTGGAGTGAGGTTGCGTTCGGGCTGAAAAACATAGGTCTACCCAAGGAAGAGATAGAAGAGAGGGTTAGAGAGGCGATCGAAATAATGGGCCTTGAAGGATTTGAAGACAGGCATCCCCACGCCTTGAGCAGAGGACAAAGACACAGAGTGGCCGTTGCTTCAGTCTTGGCGATGCACCCTGAAATACTGATAATGGACGAGCCGACGAACGGGCAGGACTACGGCCATACAAGAATGTTTATGGAGCTGGCTGAGAGACTAAACAATCAGGGGACAACGATAATTGTGATCTCCCACGATATGAGAGTCATAGCAGAATATACTAAGCGTACAATCGTCTTAAAGGATGGAGAAGTGTTCGCCGATGGCCCCACAAGGAGGGTTCTACCTATGGGGAAGCTTAGGGAAACAATGATTAAGCCACCGGCAATAGTTGAGCTCTCCCAGTCCCTCGCAGAATACGGACTGCCAAGAAACATCCTTACTGTTGACGAGTTTGTAAACTGTATTAATATTAGAGGTGGTGAGCAGTGAAAGTATGGGAGAAAATCGCAACAGCAGCCCTAGTGGCGATAACGATTCTAATCACACTTGCCTTATGGACTAAAGGCATACTCGTACAGTTTCTCTGGGTTATGATAAACTTCACAGCGTTCATGATTGGGCCGATAAGCATTATAGGACTTATAATGCTCAAGCTCCTTGGACTTCGCGGGATAAGAAGCGTACTAACCTACGAGAAAAAGGATAGTCCGGTGCATAGGGTAGATCCAAGGGTGAAGTTCCTATATGTTCTATGTGTCTCACTACTTTCAGCACTGCTAGGCTGGTACCCCCTACTTATAGGACTCTCACTGGCAACCCTGATACCCTGGCTCTACGCAAGGCCCTCAAAAACACGTGCGAAGGCGGTGCTATACCTCTGTATTCTTCCCCTGTTCGGAATGGCATGGGGACAAGGCCTGTACTTCGGACTAGGATTCGACTGGCCTGTTACCATAATATACAGAATCCCCCAGTTGAAATTCAACCTGTCCGGGACTCACTCCTTCCCAGCGATGATAGGCCTCGAGAGGATAACTATTGAAGGCTTGAGATACGGTTTTCTCCAAGGCTTTAGGGTTGTAGCAGTAAACAGCGCGGCACTCCTTGTACTAATAACCACGAGGCCCTCAGATCTTGTATTCGGCCTGATAAAGATGTTCCTACCCTATGAGATCGGCTTCATGGTTCTAACAGCTATAAGATTTATCCCCAAGTTCTTACATGACGCTGGAATAGTGTTAAACGCTGAAAAGGCTAGAGGGCTAGACATGTCGGTGAAGAAAAGCTATAACCCTGTAGTCCTCACTGGAACCCTGGCAAGGGTGATAAGAGGATTGTCATACGTTACGATTCCTGTTGTTATATCTGCTATGAGAAGTGGTAAGAACCTAGCTGTAGCTGCGGAAACAAGGGCTTTCAGAGCTAAGTCCAGGAGAACGTACCTAAGAGAAATAAAGATGACAAGGAAAGACAAGATCCTAAGTATAATTCTTATTGCAATAATGATAGCTGGAGTAGTCCTCTCTTATCTAGGTTATGGAGCACCGCCGGGAGGCGTAACCTAATGCGAAATAATAAGAACACTCCCCCCACCTTTTGAGTCACAGGCGAAGCAGAAGTTAAGGGCTTTTATCTATGGATGTCCTAAAGTTGCAAGGAGTGGCTGAGAGCCGGAGAACGGTAAGCTTTTAAGCATAAAACTACCTGGCAACATTTAACGAGGAAATCAATACCTCCATTTAGAGGTGTCGGATAATGAATGTGAAAATAGGACATATCCCACTAATAATAGGCTTGATGTCAGTTGCTCTGATACTTCCATTAATCACACCGATAACCAGCCAAGAAGGAGTCTCGATAACAATTATTGCCCCTGCAGATAAAAACCTCAAGGACGGAGTTATAATTTCGGGAAGGTATAGCCACATCGTTAGAGTTATAGTTACTAATAACCTCGGGAGGAGCCTAAGCAATGTTGAGATATCATGCACCATACCTAGCCCAATAACCGGATACACAGACAGAACTCCCGTGATCCTGAAGGGCGACCCAACAGACATGGACAAACTCCTGAAGTATGGGGAGATGAGTACTGGGGAGTGGAAGGCTGGAAAACCCTATATCCTATTGGAAAGCCTGGAGCCGGGAATCGAGAATAGCATAGTAATGCAGTTCTACATAAGGCCTCCAGAGTCTGGGGAGATAAAGGAGAAGACGACAGTAACCTTCACAGTAACAGTTACAGCCGAGGGAGAAACGTACACAGCTTCCAAACAGGTTGTCATATTACCCCCACCCATGTGGAGAGTGTACGCAACGGCAGGGATCTCACTAATACTGATACCACTAATCTACGTGCTAGGGACAAAATACCTCAAAAGGCTTGGAACCATAGATCTCATATACATGTCCATCTTCTCAGCGTTGATGGTGGTCTGGGTCTGGCTTGGCAGAATGTTCATATTCCCGCTCGTGAACAGGATACCGCTCACCTACGAGTTTGCAGTTGCGGACACCCCCTACATAATAATACTCGTCTCAGGGGCCATGGTCATAGCAAAACCACTCTCGGTTAGCGGAATGCTGTTCATATATAACATCGTCATGGAAATAATCTACTACGGAATCAATCCCCTCTGGTGGTCATACCCATTCATCGAAGGACTACCTTCTGACCTATGGCTTCTCATAAGGGGCAAGGGAGCATTCAAGGGGAAACTTAAATATCTTGATGGCTTCGCCGTCGCAGGATTACGTGGGGTATTCATGCAGCTAGGCCTATTCCTAGTTTATAGGCCTGCCCTGCAGCACCTCTACTTCCCATGGGGAAGGGTTCTCTTCGTCACCCTTTCATGGGCCCTTGGAAATGCAATAGCAGGTATAATAAGTGTACCAATAGGTGAAAAAATAAAGCAAGCCCTGATATAGGTGGTAAAATGTCGAGGAAGATAGCCTTAGTAATGTTGTTTATGCTAACATTAACTTCAGTACTATCCTCAGGCGGTCAAGGGGGGCTTATACTTATAGATTCTACCCACGGCCAAACCTACTACACATTCCAAACTCTCCAACAGTACCTAGAGCACTACTACGGCTTAACAGTCCAAATCCTAGAGGAGCCCATATCAGAGGCGACACTTGCTGGAGCGTCTGTTCTCTTCATCCCATGCCCTGCTGAGAACACAAGCTTCACACCCGAGGAGCTGGACGCTATAGTAAACTACGTGAATGGGGGAGGCGGCTTACTGCTCGGTTGCGACTCCCAGTACACGTATGGTGGAAGAAACTATACATACGGGCAGCCCTCAACACTGAACACCGTTCTCGAAGCGCTGGGAATAGCGGATAAGGTCAGATATACGGGGACCAACACACTTGGAGACCAGCTGCTTGACGAGTATGAAAATACAGGAAGGGAGTTCGAACCAGTAATCTCAGAATTCCCTGAACACCCGGTTACAGCCTTTATGAGCGGCAAGAAGATGATCTACTACGGCTGCACACTACAGGTTGAAGATGAGTCTATTATCGTCCTGAGAGGAGGGCCTAACGCCTATAGTGTTGACATAGCCGGAAGAAAAACGTACGAAGAAGGGTCGAGGCCGCCTGTAGCTGCAGCCTTGGAGGTTGGGAAGGGGAAAGTTCTGGTTTCAGGCAGCACTAGGCTCTTCTCTGACAAGAAGACTTACGGGGCCGCGACATCAATATATATACTCTATGAGCAGACCTACCAGTTCGCATGCAACGTCTTCGCATGGCTCTCAGGAATCGAGTCAATCGAGGTAGAATTCCTAGCACCCAAGAAGCCCGTTAAGAAACCTACAGAGAACATCATAGAGACAGCAGCCGCGCCCGAGACGGAGATTAAGGCTAAAATACTGGTAGACGCAGCCCACGGCGAGTACTTCAAGCCTCTGCCGTCACCCCAGCTTCCGCAGACCCCACTTTCGAGGTGGGCGCAGATAATGGCCGAGAACGGCTTCCAAGTAGACCAGCTGACAGACGGCTACATAACCCTTGACCTACTACAGAACTATGATGTACTTGTCATAGGCGAACCTCAGGACATAATGTTCTCGGACGAGGAGATACAGGCAATCCACAAATTCGTTGAGAACGGCGGCGGGCTACTACTTGGAACTTCATGGTACAGGTATAACCAGCCAGACATCCTAAACCCGATATCAGAGGTTTTCGGCGTCAAGTTCAGACTTGACGAAATAATGGACGACACAAACAATAATGGACGTGCATACTACCCGATAATCAGCGACTTCGCAGATCATCCGGTATGCCAAGGAGTTTCAGCAATAGTTTACAACGGTGGATCCCTCGAAGTCTATGGCGAGGCTAAGCCAGTCGCCTGGGGAGATGACGACTCCTATGCGCTCGATGCAAGCGGCATCTTCACAGTTAGAATAGGAGAAAAGCCTGTGGCCATAGCCGTAGCCACATACGGTTCCGGAAGAGTTGTCCTCACCGGAGGACTTTCGCCGTACACAGACAACAGCATAGACTTTGAAGATAATGCTAGAATGTCTGTAAACATGATAGTGTGGCTGGCAACTGGAGAAGCACCCGGACAGGTGGAGGTACCTATAACGATACCCAAAGAACTCATGATCGGTATCCCAATGCTAGTAATAGGTTTCCTGCTACTATACATAGTAAAACGTAGACAGAAAACATCCTAAACCCTCTTCTTTACCCTTTAAAGTATCTATTTCAGATAATAATCTTTGGATAAATGCTTTGCTATTGCTGAATCTGCTTTACCCTGAAAGTTCGACGATTATGAAAATATATTTTAAGACTATCTATCTCAACCATACAGTTGATAAAGAATCCTTTTTAACCTACATGTATATTTTGGCGACAATCTCATTGTATGCTTAGAATGATAAACTTTATCTTTAAACACATTACCTTTATAGAATAGTGATACAGGATGCCTAGGAGTAAGGGTGTTCATAAGGAAGCCCTAATATCAACTAGGGTAGTTTCAAAGATCGCAGAAGCCGTTGAGGAAGCTGCTAATGCAGAAGGCCTAACGGTTTCGGAATGGCTAAGGAACCTAATAATAAGGGAGCTCAAAGAGAGGGGGCTCCTAGGCATGGAAAAAAGAATTTTCAGGGCCAGATAACATTAAAACATTAGATAAGCACTATACAGTAGAGCCTTTGACTGAAAGTATAAGGTATGCAAGGGCAGAACTAAGCTTCAACGAAGCACTAGACCTCCTAAATCCCTACGTCTCAAAGTGGTTTAGGCAGAAATTCAAGAGTCTAACTCCTCCGCAGAAGCTAGCCCTCAAACCTATTTCAGAGGGTAAAAATACACTCATCTCATCCCCCACAGGGACGGGAAAAACCCTTTCAGCATTCCTTATGATTATTAGTAAGCTTTTCGACCTCGCAGCCTCAGACAAACTTGAAGACCAGGTTTACTGCCTCTATATCTCCCCTCTGAAAGCATTGGGAAACGACATCCATAGGAACCTATCCGAACCGCTAAGTGAGATCTATAATCTAGCTTCCATCAGGAACTCCGAACTCCCGATGATCAGGCATCTCGTTAGAACCGGCGATACTCCGAGTAGTGTCAGGCAGTCCATGCTACGAAGGCCACCGCACATTCTGATCACCACACCCGAGTCCCTAGCAATAATGCTTAATGCACCGAAGTTCAGGCTTAAGCTGTCCGGGATAAGATGGGTGATAGTAGATGAAATCCACTCTCTATGCGAGTCTAAACGTGGAACCCACCTTAGCCTCTCGCTTGAAAGACTTACATACCTCACTGACAAGGAACCTGTTAGAATAGGGTTGTCAGCGACCATACACCCACTCGAGGAGGTTGCAAAGTTCCTTGTAGGATACCACGAGGATGGAAGGCCGAGAAGCTGTGTAATTGTCGATGCAAGCTATGTTAAAAAGAAAGATCTTCTAGTGTTAAGCCCTGTTGAGGATCTGATACACACCCCCGCCCAAAAGGTCTCCAACGAAATGTATAGGATGCTTCTAGACCTGATTAGAAGCCACAGAACCACATTAATATTCACAAATACTAGAAGCGGAACTGAGAGAGTATCATTCCACCTCAGACATCTCGGAGAAGAGGCTACGCTTCTCGAGAATGATATTGGGGCACATCATAGCTCTCTTTCCCGAGATGTAAGGCTCGACGTGGAACGTAAGCTTAAAGAAGGAAAACTGAAAGCCGTTGTCAGTTCGACGTCCCTAGAGCTAGGCATAGATATAGGCTACATAGATCTCGTCGTACAGCTCGGATCTCCAAAGTCTGTTACTAGGTGCCTCCAGAGGGTCGGTAGATCAGGCCATAAACTCCACGACACCGTTAAGGGGAGGTTCATATGTATGGATAGAGACGACCTAGTAGAAGTAGCCGTAATGGCTAGAGAGGCATATCGGAATAGGCTTGATAGGACAAGGATACCCAGAAACTGTCTTGATGTACTTGCTCAGCACATAGTTGGAATGGCTATCGAGCGTAAGTGGGACGCCGTAGAGGCTTACAAGCTGGTTAGGAGAGCATATCCCTACCGCGAACTATCCTGGGAAGACTTTGAGGAAGTGCTGAAGTATCTCAGCGGCGGCTACCAAACGCTTGAGAAATTTAAGGTGTATGGTAAGATATGGTACGACCCGGAGGAGAAAGTTTTCGGGAGAAGGGGTAAGTACGCCAGGGTAATCTATAGCCTCAATATAGGTACAATACCAGACCACGTTGCCGTTAAGGTCTATGGAGAGGATGGTAGCTATATAGGGAAGATAGAGGAGGAATTCCTTGAGAGACTTGTCCCGGGAGACAGGTTTGTTCTCGGCGGGAAAGTGTACGAGTTCGTGAGGGCAAGGGGGATGAAGGCGTACGTCAAGCCTGCATTCGACATGAAGCCGACAGTTCCAAGCTGGTTCTCCGAGATGCTACCGCTAAGCTTTGACCTTGCAATCCAGATATCCAAGTTTAGAGAGGACTACTTCAAAAAGCTGGAAGCTGGCATGGATGAGGAAGAACTAGAAAGATACGTGGAAAACTTCAGGGTTGAGTCGAAAGCAGCAAAGGCGATTCACAGATACCTCAAACTACAATATCAATTTCTGAGATCCATTGGTGTCAAAACCCCAAGGCCGTATACTAAAATCTACATTGAAAATTATCTAGACGAGTATGGAAGGAGAAACATAATATTTCATACACTATTCGGCAGAAGAGTAAACGACGCACTTTCAAGGGCCTACGCATACGTCCTGGGCAGAAAAATAAACAGAAACGTTGGGGTAACAGTGACCGACAACGGGTTCTCCCTAATAGTCTCAGCCAATGTTAAAATAGAATGGGGATTCCTTAGGGAAGTCACAAGCAAGAACATAAGAGAAATATTAGAACAGGCTGTCGGGAAAACAGAACTCATGGCACGCAGGTTCAGACATTGCGCGGCAAGAGCGTTCATGATACTCAGAAACTACAAGGGCCACGAAATCAAGGTTAGCAGGCAGCAGATCAGCGCCGCCAAACTGCTTGAAATATGCAGAGAAATACCTAACTTTCCGATAGTTAAAGAAACATTCAGAGAGATTACGGAGGATCTGATGGATGTCGAAAACGCTGTTAAAATACTCAAAATGCTGGAAAGTGGGCGGATGGTATTCCACCTGCTCCCAGAGTTAACGGTTCCAAGCCCATTTGCACATAACATAGTGTTGCAGGGCTTATCCGATGTTATACTGATGGAAGATAAAAGATCCATGCTAGAAAGATTTCACAAACAGGTTCTATCAATAATTTCGGAAGAGCGTGTGGTTAGAGGTCAACAAGCTATATCTCTCTTATAGTGTCGATCAATTTCTTGTAAAGTTCAAATTCTTCCTCGTTAACTATGTGAAATTCGAAGGGCTCATCGAATCCCGAATCCCTGAGTAACGCGATTACAAAGTTAGGCCTAAGCCTCGTCTTAATAAGGATATCAATATCACTTAAGAGGCAGCTATTGTTCTTCGCTACAGAGCCAAAAATGTAAATCCTACAGCCTCTATCATGTTCTCTGAGGATTCTCTCCATCTTTTCCAGGTATGATGGCAAGTTCCTAAAGTACTCAGCACGTTTCTTAGCCTCTCTTACCAATAGCTTTTCTAACAAACTCCTCAACCTCCACAGCAAAATCCTTCAGCCTTTCGGCTTCATCCCTTTCAAACTCCCTCGGGAAATATCTAGCTGTTATATAGGCATCCTCTAAGCTTGAAAATTCTATTGACCTCTTTCTCACAAATTGTTCAAACTCATCCTTAAGTTCCAGGTACTCTCCAAGAAGTAGAAAAAGCTTCCTTAACGTATGGGTTTTAGGGAATTCTAACCCGCATTCGAGCAGTTTTGCCTTAAGAAAGAGCTGCAGCGACTGTTCCATGTTAAAAATAGCTAGATCATAGTCGCCTTTAGAATAGTGGTACTCAGCCGCATCCATGAACTTCCTAGATCTCTCAAGAAGTATAGAGATCTCTTTTATCCTCACATCTTTTAAATACCACGACAAATATATTAATGGTACCAGTCAAAGCAGGAAACATACTCCGGTGGTTTCCGTTTGAGCCTATACATAACACGGGGCGTTCGGATAGTAAATGGTGGAGGGCTGTACCTTGAAGACGTGGATACCCTATTATTCTCCGATCTTCATATAGGGTATGAGCAGGCATTAGAGAAGATGGGGGTGTCAATACCGAGAAGCCAATATGGAAGGATAAAGAAAACAATACTCGATGGCATCGAAAGTTTGAATCCCTCTAGTATAGTTATCCTTGGTGATGTGAAGCATGAGTTTGGGGAGTCTACAGCCCAGGAATGGGTTGAAACAAGAGATCTCCTTGAAACACTCTTGGGAACCGGGGTTAAAGTATCCGTAGTTAGAGGTAACCATGACAACTATCTTATCCCAATCCTTCGAAAGCTAGGCGTCTCAATGTACGATCCAGACCAGACTATTGGGAGATACCAGTTTATGCATGGCCATAAACCTGTAGAGCTGAGGGGGGAAGTAGTCATTATGGGCCATGAACACCCTGTTTTCGCTGTTAGGGATGAGATAGGAGTTAAAGTCAGGTTTAAAGCCTACATGTACGGCAAGGTTTCAGGCCGGCTTTTGATTGTCCTCCCGGCTGTTAACCCTATTTCAACCGGAACCGAGATAAACACTGTTCCCAGAGAGAACTTTCTATCCCCAATCCTTAGAAGCCTGAGCCTTGAAAATTTTAAGGCACTAGTATGCTACGCCGGAAAAGTCTACGATTTCCCACTGTCAGTTGGAGAAACAGTTTTAAGAGATACTGTATAGATTGATACTTTAGGATTTCAATGTATGCCGGAGACTCTGAAGCCATATGCCCCAGCTGCGGCAGGTACATCGGCCCGAGGGATGTCTGCCCATACTGTGGTGCACGCGTTAAGAGAAGGCTAAGTGTTAGGCTTCTCAAAATAGCTGCAGTCATACTGGCTGTTGTTGGCCTTCTTACTGTAAGGTTCGTAGCAGTATATATTCAAACTCCTGTCGTAAAGGTTTCAGAGATAAAGCCTTCCATGAACTACGCGCACATAAAAATGACAGGCATAGTTACCCGCTACCCATCATTATATAGCGACGGTTCCCTGTCATTCTGGATAGATGACGGGACGGGGGAGATCATGGTTAAAGCATACCGTTTTGAAGCCCAAGAGCTGCTCCAGTCCGGAAGTATCCCAGCTATGGGAGACAGGGTAGAGGTGGAAGGAAGTATTAGAATTAGGGAGGACTTCCAGTACTTGGTGATAGATCTCCCAAGCAAACTTGTAATTGTAAAGCCTAACATCTCGGGAAGCTATAGCCCAGCTGAAATAGGGCTTGAACACCTAGGCTTGAAGGTTGAAGTGGTCGGGACAGCATCCGGCGTGAGAGAAACAAGTAGCGGGGGTATAATCCTCTACCTTGAGGATGTCGGGGGAAGCATACAGGTTTACATTCCTCCGATACTCCGTGTTCTAGGCTTCAACGAAACCATAATGGACGGTGTAAGGCTTAAAGTCGTAGGCTACGTCTCCCTATACCAGGGGGAGCTTGAAGTAGTCCCGGGAATGCCTCAAGAAATTGAAGTGCTATCCCAGGTATTCGAGTACGGCAGGGTAAGCATAGCCATGGTCAACGAGTCCCTGGTCGGGTCGATAATCGAAGTGGAAGGCGAAATAGTGGAGGTTAGAACCTACAGCTCTGGCACCCTCGTGAAATTAGACGACGGAACCGGAACCCTCGACGTATGGATACCAGTAGAGATCTACAGCGAGCATCCTAAAGTCGCCATGATCGCGCCGACAGCCAAGGCTAGAGCCAAGGGACTTTTGGCCGTCTACAAGGACAAGCTTGAGATAAAGGTTTCAAGGGTTGAAGACTTCCAGCTGCTGGAGGAGCCCGCCATAGAAATAACGTCAATAGCCTCCATAACGGAGTCCGACGAGGGAAGACTATTCATGATACAGGCTGAAATAACAGATGTAGTTCAGCTCTCAGCAGGACTTAAACTATTAGTATCAGATGGCACAGGGACGATAGCTGTCTGGATATGGAACGACCTCCTGGAACAGATTACGATAGCAGACCAGTTTAAGCCGGGCGTGAGGATAAGGGTCATAGGACAGCTTGTCATCTACAAGGGGACACTTGAACTGCAGCCTCTAAGCCCTGAATCAATAGAAATAATAGGATAGGTGACAACAATGCCGGATTTCATGGCCTACGTGCTATTCACACTTCTGGGGACGCTTATAGGCTCCATACTAAGTCTCATACCGTCACTTCATGTGTACAACGTCCTCGGAATACTGGTAATGTTCTCCGAAACAATCGCCGTACACGTAAGCCTCGACAGGATAGCATTCATGCTCATAGGAATGGTAGTAGCATACGGCTTCCTCAACACCCTATCAACAGTTTACATCGGAGCCCCAGACGACAGCACGATATTCGTGGTATTCCCAAGCCAGAAGTACCTCCTAGTAAGGAGGGGCCACGAGGCAGCCCTCCTAGTAGGAATAGGAGGGCTTGCAGGCATAGCATTCCTTGTAGCCTTCTCTCCCCTAGCGGTAAGGATATTCCCACCTCTACGCCAGCTCCTCTCAGAACACTTATTATGGATTCTCGTAGCCATCACAATATACATGTTCATGACGGAGTTCCCAAGGGAGACAGACAGGCCTAGGACGAGGAAGGGAAGGCTCTGGGAGGCCTGGAGAAGCCTTATAATGGGGTGGATAGTTTTCGGACTCTCCGGCCTTTTAGGTTTCATAACGTTCAACAAGCCCATAACACCGTTCCAGAACGCGTTCCAAAACCTCCTACCGGTATTTATAGGGCTGTTTGCAATACCATGGATGCTTCTAAACATAATATCAAGGGTAAAGGTTCCAGAGCAGTATGTAGCGGAGAGCGTAGACGTCGACCCAGTGGAGATATTCAGGGGGGCTTCAGCAGGATGCCTCGGGGGAATATTCGCTGCATTCTTCCCAATGGTGACAGGTGGGATAGGAGCCTTCCTGGCAGGCCACGCCACGGCTCAGAGGGGGGACAGGCCATTCCTGATATCACAGGGTGCGAACCGTGTAGTATACTATGTTGGAAGTTTTCTCCTACTATTTGTGCCAACCCTCCACCTGACAAGGGGAGGAGCGGCATGGATACTGACAACGATGTATCAGCCCAAGACGTGGCAGGAATACTACACGGCGGTAGCCATGATCGCCCTCTCAGGAGGAATATCCTTCATAATCCTGGTCTACGCGTCAAAACTCTACGCAAGGCTAGTCTCAAGAGTTAGCTACCGGAAGCTTTCAGCACTAGGCCTAGCGGCAGTAATAGTAATAGTCCTGATATTCACAGGGCCAGCAGGCCTCCTCGTAGCCATGACAGCAGCAGGCATAGGCCTAATGGCGAACCTATTCCACACAAGAAGAATGAATCTCCTCGGATGTCTACTCCTACCAATGATCCTAGACCTGTCAGGATACACAGGAACCCTAGCAAACCTCCTAGGACTATAACCCCCAACACAGAACAAATACTATAGACTCTAAACCTTACAGTATTGACGGTGAACCCCCCAAATGAGGAAAACCGCCGATGACAGCTTTAAATCGAAGGTTAAAGTTGTTAATAGGGGCATAGTTCTGGAGTACGTGTTCCCTAGGGTTAGAAAAGTTAGGGCTAACAGGAAGTGGGATAGAGAAGCCTTTTTAGATGCTGGTGAGGCTACTTTTGGCGAACACACGCGCGTTACGTTAACTTCCTAACTATGCTGTTAGCTTTTGCTGGGCTGGAATTTCCATCCATACCTGAATTTTCTCACTATGCCCAGTTGTTTAAGCTTGTTAAACTTTCTCTTCATTTCCTCTGTTGTCCCGTCATCATATATAATTATCCCCTCATCTAACGCATACAGTACTGTTGGGTGCATTCGGCTGAGCATTATTTCAAACTCTCTAGGCGTATATGCGAGGCACTCAATGGGCGCCGTAGTATTGTTAAGCTCAGCCAGCATTCGAAGTCTCCTGTCAAAATTTCTAGGTAGATTGTCTGAGATGACAATTATGTCAACGTCACTTCCAGCCCCGTAATCACCCCTTGCCATAGAGCCATAGAGAATTATACTGTGAACCTTCAACGAGCTGGCGACCTTTCTAACAAACATTTCAACTTCTTCTCTATACGGTATATCTGGAATCCGCAAATTCCGACACCGTACTTTTCACAAACTCCAAGATTTCCCTTGAACATCGAATAGACTCCTCAGCCGTCTCCCTATCATAATATTCGAATGGCGACCCCTCAACATGTGCGTTTACATATCTTGTTGGGATATAATGCCTATCGAGGAGCCTAGCCTTCCTCTTCAGCTCATCGCTGACCTTTACACCCTTTCTTTCAACAATACCAAGCAGTCTTAAAATCGAATGACCAATAGCAGCGACGCCCAAGCCATATAGTAAACCTTTAACCGCGTACTCAGCTGCTTGTTGCGCCTTAAAACAAGCCCACCCGTAGTCACCATCATCTACATCGCCTATAGCGCTCTTAAGAGTATGCTCGGCCTGGGCCATCCATCTTTCATACTCGTCCTGATCAAATGCCATATCACTCTCTATCAACATCATGCAAATATAAACTAATCCATCCTTGGATAAGTGCTTTGCACTAAGCCCTATTTATACTTCATTTAAGGCTCGTCTGACAGTTTTAACCTCGAGAGGAGTGGACGAAAGCTAGGGGCCTATATGTCCCATGGAGGTTTGGACTATAACTGTTTTTAACCCTGCCCGATTTAAAGTCTCCTTTATCTTTAACATTTCAGCAGGGCTTGGCCTCTCTAATATCCCGTTTCTGAAGGCGGGAAAGTAATCCAGGACCACCACCTGCACCTCCGGGTTAATCTCCGCAAGCCTTCTCCCCATCTCCTTAATCTCCTCTAAGCCTATAAGCATCCTATTATACGGTATTCCGACTCCCAGGAATACTTGATCCCTATACCTTTCAGATATGTATTTTATCGCCTGCCACTGGTTTCTAATGTACTTTTTGATCTCCTCCTCGTTCTCTATTCCTGTTATTCTCTTGAATGTTTCCTGCCTTATTCCCTTAGGCTCTACTCCTATATCTGTTACTCCAGCCTCAACCAGCCAATCAATATAATCCCTGGTCAAGATTGTACCGTTACTATCTAGGTGTAGCCTTACATCCGGGTCCAT
>Ga0164310_10000152_pt1 | contig 34775 bp, 42 predicted proteins | sample GuaBasSedimGuay1_FD_121795 | JGI IMG/M metagenome (GOLD analysis project Ga0164310, IMG submission 121795) | Subseafloor sediment microbial communities from Guaymas Basin, Gulf of California, Mexico - Guay1, Core 4569-9, 0-3 cm | ecosystem: Environmental > Aquatic > Marine > Hydrothermal vents... | reverse complement strand
TTCTACAACAGAGCGCTCAAGCCTCTCAATCTCCTCTATGTACTCCCGACAGAGACGCCGTTTTATCATTGCGGTCAGCCCCGCGAAACCTCCTCACCACTCAGGGGGCTCCAGACTCATCATCCCTTATAATTTCCCCCTCCTCTAACACTGAACCAACAAATGAATCTATTTTTCCTAACTTTTTAGCCTTTTCTTCAACTGTGAATCTAAGATATTCTCTCTGAAACTCCTCTATTTCCCTCTCCTTAAGGCTTATTTCAACAACCAAAGCCTTAGAAAGCACATCTGACAAATTAATGCCCAAAGCCTTGGCCTTTTCATGCAGTTGTTTTGGGATGTACACAGAAGTCCTAACCTTCTCCCCATCAACCATCCCACTCACCTCCTGCATAACATTATGCTATTGTATGCTAAAGTATGTCTGAGTATGTTTTAGTATGCTATTGTATGTTAAATTATATAAAATTTTCTCTCCCCTGACGCACAAAACAAGATTTTGAGTTAATTTACAAAGAAAAATGAAAAGAAATTCAAATCAAAACACACCTGCCTCTTTAACATTCTTTTGCACATCAATCTTTGCTAAGTTGTAGTAAAACTCAGTCAACAAGTGCACAATGAAGAAAGTCCCCAATCCAAACATAAGCAGTGCAATATAATAAGCAGTGTTCACACTCATTGCACCATGACTTGTGAACAAATTCAAGAATGTCTCCACAAAAAACTTCCAGAAGCCCACAGGAAGGAAGTACATTGTGAATAGAGTCATGTCAATAACATAAAGAACAATTGCAAGCCCCTCAGCGTAGCTAAAGAACTTACCAATAAAGTTCACAATTATTGAAACAATTATAATCCAACTTATTATTGCAATTGTGGGGCTTTTCAAAGTTGGGATTGTAAAGTACAAGTAAACAAAACCAACAATCCACAAAATAAAACCAGTGACACTCCAAAAAGTATCAGAAAAGTGTTGGTTGACCTCCATAACCTCAGCAAGCCAGCTTGTCTTGACTGTTGATGGACTAAAGAAGAAAAAGGTAAGGTAAGCTGTTGCAAAGAGCTTCAGTGCAGTCTTCAGCCCAGCCAGGGGGCATCACCTCTTTTTCTTTTCATTGAGTCCAACACCATCAAAAATCATGTTCAATTCTTTCAATCCATGGGGCAGTTCTTTCCTTGTATTTTCAACAGCTTGACTGACTTTTCTCCTGTTCTCTTCACTCCTAGCCCATTCAAAAGCACTTTTGAGTATGTTGATGTACAATGTTGTGAACAAGTAGAAGATTGGAAAACTAATTACAAGATAGACTGCATTTACAATTGCAGAACTTCCTGACAGCTCAGTGCTCAGCATCAGCTCTCCTGCTTCTGTAAAATGAAAGATAAAGCCCCAGACAATTGCTCCTGGAATTGTGTAGGTGAAGAGGAGTGTAATGTCAACAAAAGCAATTATAACTGTGAGAATTGCATAATACAGCCCCATTTTGATGAGTACAAGCAAAAACATTAAGTTTACAAGGATTCCAGCAAGAAAACCAGTTTTTCTATTGATTATTCTTCTGTAAACAAAATATGAAACTGAAAGGTTCAATACAAAGAAGAATATACCAATTAACCAAATCATCCAGCCTGGTATTGGTTCCAGTCTCATGAGCTTTGAAATTTGCTCTGAAGATGGTAGTACTGGCTTTCTGAAGAGGAAAGTCAAGTAGAGTGCTGTAAAACTTGAAATCCCCAGCCTGAGTGGGCTAACCTCAATGTTGAAGGCTTCTTTCAAAATTATCAGCACAACACTGACAAGCAGTGCAATTAAGAATATTTGAACAATGAACTGTCCAGCATTGAAATTCTCACCTGGACTGATTCCAAAACTCTCAAACAGCTCCATATTAGCTCCAAGAACAAAAACCAGCCCTAAACCAACTATGATTAATATTGTTTGAATCATTACCTTCTTATTATCAAGTTTAAAATTCACATTAGCATTCATCTTCCTCACCTCCTCACAATTGGCTTAAGAGGATTGAAATCAACAATAACAGCACAAACAGTACTCCAAACAATACAAGAAATCCAGCCTCACTTCTGTCAGTCTCTCTGATTGCATTAACAGCAATTTCCTCAGTATCATCCCAAGTCATTTTATTGATTATTTTTTCAATCTCCCTCTTCATTAGCTCCACCTCCTTCAGAGGCCTCCTCTGGCTGGGGCTGAGGCACTAATGAGAGTGCTTTTTTGAGAATCCTGTTGAACTCAACCTCAAGGACAAAAACAATTCCCAGACCACTCATAATGAGCAGTACAGCATTCACTTGACTCAAAACACTAAGCCCAATCAGCAACTCTGAGACAATTCCAAAGAATAATCCCAAAACAATCATAAATGCTACTGCAAGCAAGTTGTGAGCTTTTGCACTTGCATAAATCAACTTCAATTGTTCATCAACATCAACTTGCCCTATGACCTTACCACCTTTCTCATTCATCTTGTATTCCAATAAAAATAGGATACAAAAACCACTTAGTGTAAAAGTTAAAATAGACAAGAGAAAGGACAACAAAACTAAACACTCACAACACCAACAGAGTCAAGAGAACTCTCTGAATTGTTGAAAAGCACTGAAAATGGTATTTTAATTGTGAAAGACTTGTCAACAGTGAAATTGTAAAGATTCTCATCCTCATCAACAATCTTTGGCTCTTTGAAAACTGTAATGTTGATTACAAAGTGTGAATCACTCTCAGCAACCTCATAACAATTTTCTCTTGGCACAACAATAATCAAATGCTTGTACTTGCTGAACTCTTCATCAAAGCCCTGCTTCAAGAAGTGAATTATAGCCTTACAGTTAGTATTGTACTCAAGCATTATTGGCTCAAGCTCTTCATCAGAATACAGTTCAATAATAAGGCCTTTCTCAGTGCTCTTCTCATTGAACTGTGTTAAACTCTGTAAGCTTGGATTTTGAATCCTGATGACATAATCACCAAACTCCCACACTCCAGGCTCAGCTGGAGCTGATGGGCTGGAGCTGGGGCTTATCATCAGCACAGTTACTGTGAACAATACAAGCCCAATCACTGCAACCTTTATCATTCAAGCCACCTCCTTTCAACTGTTTGCTGTCACATAGTAGAAGAGCACTCTCCTGGCAGTCTCACTCTCATTTTTTGTTCCCAGAATTCTTTCAAACACTTTTGTCAGTTCATTGAACATTTCAGCTTCCTCACTTGACAATGCAAGTTTTGTGTAGTACAACTTATCATTCTTCTTAAGAGCACTGTACTTGATTGCATTTTTCAAAAAGAATGGAATTAACTTGTCCCTTTCATTGTAAGCCTTCCTTACAGCCTTTGAGAACATGAGTGATAGTGATTCATTGCTCATCTCATTGAGTCTTTGAGTGAAGTTCTTAAAGAGTATGAGAGTCTTCTCAACTGAGTCACCATTCCTTTTTCTATACTTTTTCATGTTAACCACCATTTAAATATAAGGTTAAATTTTACTTAGGATTAAAGTTGAAAAAGAGAAAAGAAGAGAGGTCAAGGTGAAATTTGTTGTATCTGAATGCTGAATACATCTAAGGCATTGTATACTTCAAACATACTGTTACCTTCTTCAATAATAGTGTTTGAATATATTATTGAATTTAATATGTAATTCTGTGACTCTTCTGTGCTTATAATGACACTATTTGATACAATATCTGATGTTGTGAATGATAATTTCTCTATGTTATATGAAATTCCCAATTCAGTTATTTCATCTTGTGTCAATTCTTGTATGAAACCAATACTGTCATCAATACTTGTTATTAGAGTATATTCTTTTATTATATCAGTAATGTAATCTCTGCTAAAGACATATATTCTTAAGTCATAATTAAATGTGATTGGGAACACATGATTCTTTGTAGCAAACACTGAATTTTTAGTAAAAACTACATCTCTGCTGTATACTGTACTATCTAATGAATAAGTAGTATATGAATATGCTTTATAGACTTTGTTTGTTGAAGTGTCAATATAAAGTGTATATACTCCAGGATAATATCCAGCCCCAACATATATATAATCTCCAATATAATTTCTGTGTAGGATTATACTGTTATTATAGCAACTATAGTCATACCAGTAGTCAACATTTGACAGCTTGTAAACATCATTACCACAAAACAGTAGTTCTGTTCTGTCATTATTAAACATATATTCACTGTATTCTGATAAATCAATTGTAACATCATGTATTGTTGCAGTTAGAGTACTATCATCAACTATGTCTACAGCATACATGTTTGTATCTGTTATTCTACTGTATTTTAACATGTCTGTTATTTTATTAGTAAAATCAAATGAATGTACTGTTATTCCATTGACTGTAACAATTGCAGGTATATTGCTTAAAGAATTATAGTGCACATCAATCTTATAACCTTTTACTAAGTTAAGAGTATCTTTATCAATAAGGTCAATGTTAAATGTATCAATTTTGTTTGTACTGTCAATACTCCACCATTGTATTGTATAGTAGTTGTCAGTTTTGTCTAATACACCACTTCCTTTTTCTGTTATGTATTTTACTGCTCTTTCTATTATAAGTGTGTGTTGTGTTTTATCAAATTTATACTTCACAATACATAAACCATTGTCACAATTCTTGTAACCAACATCAAATGTTATGCTATCTTGTGTTTCTGAAACATCAAGCATTTTGTCAATTGTTGCTGTTGTTTCCACAACAAAAACATATACTTGTTGTGATTGTTTATCAACAATTACTATTGGATAATATAAATCATTAATTTTCTTTTGATAAAGTGTTAGTATTACATCCTGAGATTCATACTGCATTGTTTTTTGATTAGCATAAATAGTCTCTCCTGTATTTACACCTATCCAATCAATCCTATAAAGCTCAGTCAATATATTCTCTTTTGTTATTGCAATATTGATTTTCTTCTCATCTTTGAGCTGTCCATCATTGAAGCTGACTGTGACAGTCTTACCATCCAATTCATTTGCACTTTTTGTTCCTATGTCAAGAATAAGCCCAACAATGTCACCACTGTAAATAATGTTCCCTGGTTGAATTTCTTCACCATTAACATAAACTCCCAGCACTGGATAGGATTGTCCATCAATTGTAACAGTGACATCTTGATACTCAAAGTTATCTCCTTCATTTTGAACATAAACAGCCATTGCCTTGCTCAGAGAGCTGAGTAATGGTATTGTGAATGCTCCAACTGGAAGAACCTTTGCTGGAAGGACTACCTGGTCTTTTATAACTACAGAAGCTATTTCAACCTCAGTTTTTCCAGAGACATCCACAATTTCTGGATAAACTGTGACCACATGAGGCTTTCTTCCATCAATTTCAAAACTCTCACTAAATTGATTTAGCTTTTCAGTCTTCAGAACAACTCTGTAGTAGTACCAACCATCATCATCCTGTCCTTGCTGAATGATTACAGGTGCTCCTCTGAGTGGGAAGCTGGTCTTGATTGGAGCTGTCTCTTTAAGCTCTTCACTGCTCTTTATCACAACATAAGTCCAATAATAGTCTCCATTCCAATAGAAGTTCCAATATGAGTGGCTGGTTGGTTGAATAATCTCATACTCTGGTGCTTTTGACACTGCATTCTGCTTAACAATTCTGTTGAAGATACTGGTGATGTCAAGTGTACCATTAGCCACAAAGTATCCTGCAATCATACCAAACAGGATGAGTATTAGTAGAATTATCAACTTACTATCCATTGCCTATCACCAATATAAATTGAAACAAAAACTACTTAGTATGAAAGTTAAAAACAGACACTCAAAATACATAATAAACATTTTAATGTATAAAATCAGGCAGTCTTGATTTCTGTGAAGCTCTTCTTTAATTCTTCAAGCTCTTCAAAACTGAGCAGTTTTGGTTCAACAATATACAAATCAAGTTTAACTCCAAATTTTAGAGCATGTTCCTTCACATCTTTGAGTGCTGTCTCATTGTCTTTTTTAGCTCCCATCAACCTACATCCACTATCCCTGAAATCTAATATAACATAAAAATGTGCTTCATATTGATTTGTTTGGACTGGTATGAATGTAAGATAGTAATTATCTGTTTTAACTGAGAGCATTTTAACAGCCTTCACTACTTCTTGAATTTCAGAACCAATATCAGTCTCAACAAAAACTGGTATCAGAGCATCATACCAGCCAATCACAATCTCATTAGTTTCTTGATTGAGAATAAGTGTTTTGAATCCTTCATTATCTTTCACAATAACATAAATTCTCTTACTTTTTGCAAACTTTTCACCACTTTCCCACTCAGTCCAACCTGCCCTGACAAGCTTCCCTGTGAGCCTCTTCTTCACAAGAGCTTTTGACAAGTCTAAACTGTATTTGAAGTAGTAAGTGTACTTGTCATCACTCCATATGATGATTGGATTAGCATTTGAGTCCTTGAAGACAAATGCAGTGAGCACTCCAGTCCTTGTTGTGAATTGAACTTTTTTAATGTCTCCATTCATGTCTATTCTGTACAGGAAGTTGTCAATCAAAACATACAAAACATCCTCTTCAACTGTGAAAGTCTTTGTAAAGTAAGAATATATTGTGTTGACTGTGAATGACTTTTTGATAGTTTTGTCATTCACATTGAACTCAACATACACTTTAACTCTGCCACCATCTTCAATGCAAGTCTCTCTTCTAACAATCAATTTTTCAATACTCTCACTAATCTGTTCTTCATCTGCATACTCAGCAGTTATTTTGAAACCTTCTGTCCTAACAACTCTATCACACAAAGCTTTTACATCAAGTCTGTCATTCCATACAACTCTAGCATAAAACACATATCCATTTGATGTGAATGCAGACTCCGCAATGACGGGATTTACAAAACTTATTTTAGTTGAAAGGTAATATGAATTTAGTGTTGAATACACAAAATTATAATTTTTCTCCACATTTACAATGCTCTGTGGATATTTCTCATTATTATCAGTGTTCTCATTTGGTAGGAGTTTTTCAAAAATGAATTCCTCATAATTAAACTGCTCATCCTCTTCTTTTTCAATCACTGTTGGAGCTGTCAGAGTGAAGTGCTTATCCTTCCAGAAGACTTCAACTGTTGATTCTTCCCTGTAGTAGTCAACCTGGAAGTAGATGACATAATAGTAAGTGCCATCCTTTTCAATTTCCTTAATTTTCAAAACTCTCTCTTCCTTTCCATTAAAGACAATTCCAACATCCTCTTCTCTTATTTTAAGTGGTACTGGACTCTTAAAGACAATGTAACTATACCTTATTTCCTCACCATTCAAAACAGTAGTTTTGATTTTAAATGCTTTTAATTCATACAGTTCAACTTGGTCTTCTTCTTTAAGTTTAAATTCCTGTTTTTCTTCAGTTTGTTGTTCTTCAATTTGTGGAATTGGTGTGGAATCCTCTCCATCAGTCTTTTTTATGTAAAAAATTTGAATATATCCTTCCTCAACACAATAAAACAAAATTATTATTCCTATCACTATAAATATGATGTAAGGCATTTTACTGTGTGTTTTTTCTTGTCCAAAAATGTAATCTCCACCAAACATTTTTGCCCCCAACAAAATAAAGAATAAAATTCCACTTAGGATGAAAGCAAGAAACATTTGAAATTATGTGAAAAATCAAAAAGAGAAAAATCAGCCAACAAATCTTATTTCAATTGGGATTTCAACCTTGAAAAGCTTCTTTCCAGCCCAGTAAATGTTGAACTTAAGCACATCTCCCTTCCTGAAGGTTTCTCCAGTATCCTTGTTTGTAAAATCAAACCTGAATCCCATGACACAAACAGCTCCATCTGTCTTTTTCAAATCTTCTTCAAACTTCTTCAAGTCTTCAATCTCATAATTTTGCTCTTCTTCAGTGTCAAAAAATTCTTCTACAAACTTCACTTCAAGAAGCTCAAAGTTGATTGGCTCCAGTCCAATTTTCTTTTCAAGTTCTTCACACTTGTCAGTCACAAACACAAGCCCACTAAAGAGATAATCTCCTCCAGAATGTTTAAGAACACCAAACCTTCCACTCCACTCTGGATTTGAGCCATGTTGGTATGTTGCATCAGCAAAAAAGACTCCTACTTCTCCAAATTCAGGGATTTGGATTTTGTAATAGCCTGATTCAGTGATTGTAAGAATTCCACTGTCATTATTCATTGTTTTATCATTTCCAGCACTTGGAAGTTCATTTTCAATTTGAGTGTCACTTTCTTTAGTGTAGTAAGTTGTGTATGCATAATAACAAACTACAACTGAACCACCTCCAATCAACAACAGTATTAACAACAATTTCACATCCATCTTGTATCACCAATAAAATAGATATAAAATCTAACTTAGGATGAATTTAAGAATGCACTAAATCAAACAAGATTTGAACAACAGAATCCAATCACCAGCTCATAATAATTCATACCTCTTTTTCTTGTTATTTTCCTTCAAATCATGAATGTAGACAACAACTCCCCCATCTTCATCTTCAGTTGCTTCAAGAAGGAATGCCTCTACATCAAGAATTTCTCCCTGTAGATTTGCAAGACAAAGAAGGTACAGGACTGCATTGTTTGAGACTAAATGCTTTCTGTATGCTAGAAACTCATCCTCATCCACATGCACCAGACCAGCCCAGCCATCTAATGACTGGCCAATCAAGGAATCCAGTATTTTTCTTTCTTCTGTATCCTCATTGTCTTCTTCTATCAAAAGTGCATAACTGATAAGAATGTTGTCAAAATCATCAAGCCCAACAACTTTGAACTCACTATTATAATTTCTCATGTGTGAGAATATTGATTAACTTCTTATAAACTTTTTCAAAAAAGTATTGAAAAAAGTGGGATTATGTTGTTGTCTTTTTGTATATAAAGTGAATCAAAAACCTCAAAAAATTCTTGATTGTCAGTGTGAACTCATCAGCAAGGTTTGTAAGTTTGTTGTGAAGTTCATCATTCAAAATAAATGTGTAGTTTTGAGTAATTGTGTCATCAAAACTAATGTTACTGTTTATTATGAAGTCCCTGAACTCTTTTTTCAACTCCTCATTCTTATAAAGCTCACTTATGAAGAATTTAATTAACTTAGCCTTGCTTGAGAAGTCTTTCCTCTTCCTTGCCTCTTCCAACATAACTGCCTCCTCAACATTAATCTCCAAACTCACACTCTTCATGCCCATCCCTATTAAATAATTAAAACAAAAACTGCTTAGGACAACTTTAAGAATAAATCAAGTCACAAGTGAAACTCAAGAACAAGAATTCCCTCATCTCCCTGCAAGTGGGAATATGAGCCTTCTTCAACCATTCCAACTAATTCTTCATACAACTGCTCACTCACATACAAGTATGCTTCTCCTCCCATAGCAGTTGAATGACAAGCAAAAGTTGTTCCTGGTTTGAGGAGTTGATAAAAGACTTCAATGTTCTCAAACTCAAAATAAACCTTCCCATCTTGTGAAATTGTGCAGAAGTAGAGGTCTTCAAGGATTGGCTCTTTTGGAGTGATTACAACACCAAAGAACAGTACAATATATTGGAATATAATTGACAACATTATGAGCTGGAATATGAAAGTACTGGGCTTCACATACTTTTCACTCCATAAACTCCACACTCTGTACTTCCTTCCAATCTTTAAGACAAATCCACCAAGCTTCTTCTCAATCCTCAGCCCCCTTGGGGCTGGGGCATATGATTGGAGTGGAGCTTGTTGTTGAGGCAACCTCATCATCTTGACCACCTCAATAAAAATTAGGTCATTTTTTACTTAGGATAACTTTAAGAACAGACTAAGTTTGAGTACAATAATGTGCACTCAAACTAACTTTCTAACTTTTACACTAAGCAGAATTTTCACATTTAATTGTTGGGGAATATAATGTACGCAGAAGTTAAGACAATCTTGAAAATAATAATCATACTGTTGATATTTGCACTTGTCTGTTATGCCATTTATCATTTTGTAGCAGAACATTTCAAAAAAGTTGAAGCAATACAGCATAGAAAGAATGAAGAAGCTGTAATGAGTATTGAAGTAATGAAGGGAAGCACAAAAGAAATGCTTGGTGGTTCTGGGAATTATTACATCATCAGATTTGAATTGGAAGAGGGCAAATTATGGAGAGTTGAAAACATTGTGTTCAAATATGAATTTTGGGATTTAGAAACAAGAAAATTTGTTTTTTCACTCTACTGTAATGAGCAACCATATGAGTCTATACAAAAGTTCTTTCTTGGAGAAGGCACTTCATACAGTTTTAATTTCAAATGTGAGGACTGGGGAACAGTCAATTATTTTTATGTCTCAGTTAAACCACTTCTTATCAAAAAAGAAGTGAGGTGGCTGAATTTGGAAACAGAACATAAATTCACTGCTGAAATACAGACAAATCCAATCCTCAACATAATGAGAATAGCAATAAATGATTATGGACTGAGGCTTAAATCATACAGGAGTGGAAGTTTGATGGGAGTTACAAAATATGATTTGATTTTGAATGTTGAAATAAAAGTGTATAAAGTTGAAAAAGAAAAAACTAGTGAGTAACATACAGTTCTGCCTTGATAAATTGTCCAAGCAATGTTTTGAAAATTTCAGTAAAGAGATTGTTCTTTTCAATATTATTTTCCTTTCCAAAAAGTTCAAACAATAAATTACCAATCCTGTTCATCAATTCAACTGCATCTTTTCCTTTCATCTTTTGAGAAGTTGCCAGTCTAACAATTTTCTTTTTCACTTGTGCAATAACATCAACACTTGCAATGCTGTAGACTTTTTTATTCTCTCTCACCACAGCAATGTCAAATTTGTAGAACTCAATCACTCCTTTCTTATAAACCACTTTCACAATGTAGGAGTGTCTGCTAAAGTCTTTGCTTGCAATTGAGTTGAAGACAATTCTAAAGTCATCAACAATTTTTTCAGCAGTTGTGATGATTGCATCCTTCTCCCTCTCCTGCCAAATCATAACATCTCCCTTTTCTCTTAAGAGCACTGCAAGAACACTTGACTTGACCACTTTTTCAAACTTCACACTCTTAACCACTTTAATCACCATAAAAAAATGTATAAAAAATACTTAGTGATTCTCTGTGATTGTACTATTATCAGGTGACTCATTCTGCTCTGTTTCATTATCTTCAAGTATGTCAGGAAAGTCATACTCAACAGAGGCATGTTTAAACTCAGTATCAGCCCTCTCTCTTGCTAGTGTAAGAGGATAATACAAGCTTCCAAAAACTCTGATGTTGATTTTTCTTCCATTGTTTGTAGTTATTTTGAGAGTGTAAGTGTAAAACACAGTCAAGTACTCACTCTTCTCAGAACACTCTGGTTTAAGAAGAATGAAAACAAACTTGTCAAGTGATGGCCTGTTCCTCAGCCCCGCCAAGCCAACATGGTTTATTTTGCAAGCTAAATCATGCCCATAGAACCATCTCCTCATGAAATCAACAAAATTAAATGTTTGAACCTGCCAAGCAATTAAGAATTGTGTTCTTATTGTATATTGTTTGACAAGTATGCTGTATTTTGACTGTTGAACAATAACATCATCAAGCTTGTACCTCCTTTCTGGAGACTCTGCACAACTAAAGTACTCCCCTGGAACATCTTCAAATTCATCTAAAGAGTTTTTAAGGAAGGCTTTTTCAGGATAATGACTCTCAAATGGTTTATCAGCAACACAAACATACAACTTAACATCCTCAAGCTTTACATTCTCTTCACTTATTTTGTCAGCTCTCAAGTATATTGGAATGTTATCTTCAAAAAACAGTAATGGGAGCAAATTATCACTATAAACATCCTCATCAGACTCTCCTAATTTGCTTAAAGTTTTATAAATGTTGTCAGTAAGTGAATCATAATGTTGAAAGTCAACATTTACAGCATACGGATTTACAAGCATTCTTCTATACAAAACGTAATAAAACTCATCCTCATTTTCAAAATATTTTTTGTACATCATTTCTCTCAAAACTATAAGATGGCCGTCATTAAGTTTTTGCTTTGATGCAAATACAACTGAAACAACATCTCTTCTCACTCCATATTTTTCTTTATTTTCAAAATTGAATCCTCTTAGTTCATAATTGCTTGTCAAACTTGCAGGCTCCAACGGCGGGCTGGGAGTTAGACCGCCATCAGTGTCCAGAAGCCCCAAAATAAACAGCTCCTTTTTCTGATTGAGCACTTGAAGTATAGAACCACTGTTATCAATCCAATAGGGGATAAACATTGCAATTGAACTCCATGAACTAAAACCAACTTCACTGAGGCTTATTAAGTTGTAAGTGTAACTCCTATTTGCAAGACTATTCTTCTTTAACCACTCATCAAATTCCTCCTCTCTCACTCCTTCTTCTTTCAATTCTTGTGGCTTAACAAACACAACATCAGAGTCTGAACTTCCAAAGTGTTTTTCCATCAAATCATATAAATATGTTGTTGCAAGAACATAATAATCAATAGTGACAGTGTAAGCCCCCGTTTTGATTTTTGGGATGCCTAGGAGCCAAAATCCTCTTGAAATTGATTTTTCAATAATGTAAACTGTGCCAGGCTCAAGTCCCATATAAAAATCAACTTTGTTGTCTCTTTTGAGAGTGTTGACAAAAAGAGTGTTCTGATACTGTGCAACTGAGTTCTGGAGAGGATTGAATGTCACTTTTGCAACAATTGTAATTGGTGCATCAATTTTTGTTTCAACATAAAACAACAAATCATTCTGAAGCTGTAATATATTTCCAGTCTCAAGGAAATCCATGTAAATATCAAATGAAATATCCTCATCCATTGTATCAAAAATTCCAATTATATTTGACTTGTCTTGGGGAAACACATTCAAATAAGTGTTCAAATGAACATAAACAATAAAACTAAACATTTTCAATAGCTTTTCATTTTCATTCTCCCCACTCTCATCATTCTCATCTATCTCATACACTTCAACATACACTTTCTGACTCTTTAAATAACAGTTAACTGAATTTACTTGAATCAATACTTCAGTGAAGAGACCTGGATTCAACACAAGCTCATCAGAGTGAGAATCAACAAAATTAATACAAACACTATTATCAATAAGCTTTAATTTCAATTTTGTTGGCTTTGTTGCTTTGATTATCAACTTATTTGTGTATGTTGACTGCCTATCAACATAAATCAGCTTTTTCTCCAAGCTAATATCAATTTTTCCCATTTTTTCAGCAAACTCCATTGTCTTCTCAGCTTTTGAAGCAACCTTCTCTCCCTCCCCAAAGCCCTTTTCAACTACTAAAATCATTCCACCTGCAAAAATAATTAGCAAAATCATGAAAAGTATTAATTTGAGTGGTGAAGTTGTTGCCTTTTCAAACTCATCCTCCTCAAGTGACATATTCAACTCCCAATAAAATAAAGGTAAATTTTCTGCTTAGTGTAAAAGTGTGAATTCACAGTTACACTAAGCAATAAATGTGTTAATTTTGTATGGTGATATAATGCAAGTTTCAAAAGAAAAGCTTGTTGAAGAGCTTGACAACTTTTTTAATTTATTGTTTAAATTGTACAGTCTTGAAAGAAACAGAGGGCGCAACAGGGCAAGAGCACTGGCACTTGCATATGCTGAAGCTCTCAGAAGGGCTGGTATTAACAATGCGAGAGTAATGCTTGCTGAGTTTAATACAGGGACACCAATAACAAACATAAAAGACACAACTATTTTGAAATACTTTACAGAACTTGCAATTTCAATGAAATATAAACTTGCAGAGTTCAACAGTATTGATGTATTAATTGATGATGAAAAATACTTAATCAAAATACTCACTCATTAAACTCTTCTTTCCATATTTTCATATTATGTTTGAGAGTGCAACACACCAGACATCACAAATTTTATAAACATTTTTGTTGATTTTTTGTTGAGGTGGTGTAAATGGCTGAAAAGAAGAACACTGAAAGAAAAGCAAACAAACACATCATTGTTGATGAGCTTGCATTTGAAAAACTCACAGGACTCAGGAACTTAATCAAAACATACACACAAAAAAGAGTTACAAACTCAGTATTGATTGAACTTCTTGTGGAACTGGGAACTGACAAAATAATTGAGAAAATTGAAAAAGAAGGAGACAAGGCAATATATGAGTTAGGAAAAATGATAGATGAACTTTCAGCAAAAAGAGGTAAGAAAGCAGAAAAAGAAAAAGAAATCAGCATTGATGAAATTGTGAAACAACTAAAGAAAATAAAAGAAGAGTGAACTAAGAAGCAAGACCTTCAATAACAACTTTCTTCTTTTCTTTTAATTGAGGTTTATCTGGTTGTGGCTTTTCTTGCTCTTGCTGTTTTTGTTGGGCTGTAACTGTCACTGATGTTGGGGCTGGCAAAGGTGGTTGTGGAACATTATCTTTTTCCTCATCCTTCTTTTCTTGTTCTTTAACTTCCTTCTTTATCTCCTGCTCAACTTGAGTCTGTTGAGACTGTGATACACTCTTCACAACCTGCTCCTGTTGAGCTGGAGTATGGGCTGGAGCTGGCTTGACAGGCTTCTCAACCTCAGCAAACTTAAGAGCATTCTCAACAAACTGAACAATAAACTCTGAAACCTTGATGAAGAACTCAACTTTCTTTTCCTCAATTTCAGGCCAATCATTGACTAATGACTCTGCCTTGAGAACTCCCCTGAAAAACTTTCTTGAAAACTGCTCAAAAAAATTTACTCCAGTTACTACAAGATTATAAGCATCTGTGTTCTTATTGAAGACCTCATACTCCTTCTTCACTGGCCTGCTCAAAGCAACACTGTAAACTCCCTTCTCCTCAAGCAACTTATCCTCCCTGATTACAATCAATTTCCAGGATTTGGGGGCTGGCATTATAGCAAAACCATACATTGTTTGAACCTTATGCTTGTCTGAAGCCTTGTGAGGGACTAAAACAGCAAACATAACCTTTCCAGCCCTCATATTCTTGTCATAGACAAACTTTATTCCAAGCTTAACATTTTTGAGCTGACACATCATAAAACCATCATACTTTGAAAATCTCAATGCATTTCTAATGATTTCAAGCAAATCATTGTTAACAAGTCTTGATGTTGTAACAGAACACTTGACATTACTCTTATTCTTTTCAAGAGCTTTGAGAACAGTTTTAACATTCACTCCAGCCATCACTCCTCACCTCCCTGTCCTTCCTCTTTCTGTTCATCACTTGGAGCAAACTTGGGCATCCAAGCCTGGATAAGCTCTTGACAAAAGTCCTCAAGCTCTAGCATTTCTTCTGGAGTTGAGGCTGACTTTTTCAGCTCAGCACAATAATCAAGAAGCTCCTGCACGCTCTTGAACTCCACCTTGGGCAACTCAACATCAACAGGGGCCTCATCAAAGTCAGAAGTCAGTAACTTCTTGACTTCCTCAACCTCTTTCTCTTTTTTCATCACACTCTTCATAACATCACCAGTAAAAATAAGAGAAAAAACCACTTAGTATGAATGTGAAAAATGAGAAAAAATGGAGTAGCTAAAATCAAAGTTCATAACAAACTTTCACACTCAGAAAATGTTTCTTCAAATTTCTCTTTTATGTATCTTTCAATATTTTCTTTTTTACCTTCAAATTCAAGCTTAACATGAACTGCTTTTGCATTGTAATAATGCATTAATGCAAATGCTTTTAATAAATCCATTGAAAAATCAATAAGGAATTTTGACAAGGATGATATTCCTCCAGACATATTGTAAAAGTATTTCCCATCAAGGTGTTCTGAGTCATTGTCACCTTTGATGTATGAAATTCTATACTCAAAATAACATTCATCTATGTGGTTGTCTTTTAGCTCTTTGAGCTTCTCCTTTAGATTTAGAATGAACATGACTGCACTATAAGTGTCTGTCAATGTTACTTCAATATTCCAATCTCTTTTTCAATTTGCTCAACTTTTTCAAGAAGCTCTTTTAACTCTTTCTGAGTGCTTCTTCTTTCAAAATAAGTGAGAACCAGTTCTTCTTGTCATCATCTTCAATAACAAAGCTCCTTACAATTTCTTCAATCACTTTTTCATCAACCTTGTTTATGACATCTTCCATCTTACCAACCTCCTTCATGTTATCACCATTATAATATAAAGACAATTTTTACTTAGGATGAATTTAAGAACACACTAACTTTTAACTACAATAGTAATCAATGTGGTCAATGTATATGATAGCATTTCTGAGGACTGGGAAATTATCACTAAACTTTCTTTTGTCTATTTTTATGTAATTTCTACTGCTCAACCAGAACTTTATTTTATGTTGCCTATAATAGTACTTCAGCCTCAATTTTGAAGTTAAGAAAATGAAGTATGCCATGTTTTCCAAGTTTGAATAAATTGACCTAAATACTTCATCAAAATCATGAAGGTACTCATCAGCCTCAGAAATTTCAAGAACTACTGTATATACATCTTTTGTTATAAGTTCAATAGGTTCACTGCTAATTGGTATTGAATATTGGCTTATCCTTGGATGCTTACTTAACACACTGCTTACTTCTTTCACAAATGGTAGTACATTATGGAGATACTCTTCAACAATCTGAACTCTACCAGCAAGATGTTTCCAGTTTGTTTTTAAAATTGCTTCCCTATACTTTTTCATTTTTTCAAAATATTTATGTCTTTTATTTTCCCACTCAATTGTGTCTCTTACAAAGTCCTTTCCAACAACTTTCAGAGCCTCAGATAAAACAAACTTATCAACACCACTCATTTTATTTACTTCCTTAATTATTTCACTCATTATTATGTGGTCTAAGAAATAACCAAGTTCATCTAGGTCATCCTCATCAATACCATGTTTTTCCATCACATCACCAACAACAACTGAAAAATACCAATAGTACATATTCAAATTTTCCCTACTGATATCAAAGTTGAGTTTGTTGTACAGGTAGTTTAATAAGAGGTTTATTGCTTTTTGTTCAGCATCATTTAACATACTAAACCTTGACTTAAAATCATCAGAAAAATCAAAAACAACTTCTCTTTTCAATTCTTTCCTGACCTCATCAACAACCTTACCACCACTCATCTTGTACCACCATATTATATTTGTTCAATTAATACTTAGTGTTTTTCTTTTATAAATGTTGACCAGAAAATGAAAAACTTTGAAGTGGGACTACCAAATATTCATATTATATAATATGAATAGAGTGAAAGAAATCACTAATTTTAAATTAAACAAAAAGTACTAAGTGTGAATATGAAGATGAAGGCTAAGTGTAGGGATAACTTACAATTTATAACTTCAACCTTGCAAGTGAACACTTAAAACTTTGACCAAAAACAGTTACTAAATACCAACTATTATTTGCAATCAAAACTTATAAGCATTACTCAACAAACAACTCTACAATTGTTATATTGAAAAATGAAAAAATCATTCAAGCTTGTCCCAAAGACTACTGTTTGCCCAAAGCAATGTTGTTAAAATGTGAATTAAAGCCTCTTTTGATTTGAGTTCAAAACCACTCTTCTTGTCAACAAAATCAACAACCAGCCCCAAAACAGCCCTATCAAGATGATAGTATGTTGTGTCACCAGAATATTTCTCATTTTTAATGAATTCAAGTGCCTCATCAACTGTTGTGAAATTATTCTTAATAAGTGTTGTTATTCTGGGAATATCTTTGTTTATATGATAAACATATGCTGTGTTAATAACATCAACAACTTGTTTGTCAACTTGAATTACTGCCTCTCCTTGATTCAGTTTATCTGCTAAGTAGTCAGTCACTAAATTTAGAGTACTAACTAATCTTTGAATAACATCTATCCAATCCTTATAATTCATTGTTACATTCATATCATTATTAAGAGAATATAGCACAACTAATTTCCTTGCTTTTCCCTCTTGAGGTAAATCCAAATTCTTAATTTTCAACTGATAAATCTCATTTGATTTTTTGTTTATTATTCTCCATTCTTCCTCATGTACCTCAAGCCAATCTGGTAGGAGTCCTTGATTTTTCAAGAAAATCAATCTATTATATATTGCCTTTATAGTGGACTCAAAACCATAGTACATCATTTTCTTATCATCACTCATAAATAATCACCTCATCATTAAAATAGAGTAAAAGAAAATAAAAACCTATCTCATTGTATAACTTTAATAAATCCTGTCCCTTCCTATCATTAATAATCTCAGATTTGAAGAAATGTAGGTCTGGTGTCTCATTATACTTCTTTTCAAGGTAATTTTCAAACATTTCTAAAGCAACAAGCGCTTGTGAGGTTGTGATTTTTATGAACTTTTTTGCTCACTCAAGTTGGATTTTTAATCCAATCAAAATCCTCTTTTATTGATTGTTTTTTGAGTTTGATTTTCAAACCACATTTTGAGTTGCCCTCTAGATTTTAGTAACAAAAGGTTAAGGAAAGAGGAGTTTACAAACAACAAGCTGATTGAAACAAAATCTTGTCAAAAGTAAAGAAAAATCTTGTTACTATAAAGGTAGGTAAAATCTACTTGTCCATTTGTCCCGTCCTGTCCCGTCCTGTCCCCCTTGTCCCGTCTGTCCCCCTCTCTAAAAGAAGCTCTCTCCTACCTCCATTCAAGGCATTTTTGAGGTATGGGACAAGCAGGACAAGGGGGGACAAGGGGGGACAAACGGGACAGTGGGACAACACATATTATATGTTGATGAGAGAAGTTTGAAAAATCCCCTAATTGTTATTTTGAACCATATCAAACCTTTATTAAAGGCTGTAGAACACTTTAAATTGAAAATAAAACTACCACATCCCCTGAAAGACTGTTGTTTTTGAAGGTTTTAGCTTTGTCCCATACCTGATGTTGGGACAAAATTCAAAGTGGGACAAGAATAGTGGTTTGAATTTAAACAAAAATCTCCATTTTTGGTTCTTACTTCAAATTGAGGTACTTGTGGACATCCATCCAAGTGACTGCTCTCCTGTTCTTTGTATTGTACTCTTTGTTTATATGAGTTATGATTAATAACTTCTTTGCTCTTGTGACTGCAACAAACAATACTCTCTTTTCAGCCTCCCAGTCCTTAATCTTTCTAGCAGTTGAAGCTGAGATTGTGTTGATGAGGATAACAATGTCAGCCTCAGCTCCCTTCACAGAATGGATTGTGCCAACATAGATATTATTGTAGATGTTTTTTACTGATTCATCTGACTTTATGAAATGCTTGATGAGGTTCAAGTCAAGCTTGTCTGGATTAATGTTCTTCTCCATCCACTTCAACAGTCTTACTAATCCCTCTCTTGTAAGCATTTGTTGTTCAAACAGTTCATTAAGTTGCTTCTTAACTAGCAACTTCTCAAGTGCAGTTATATCCTTCTTGTACTTCCAGATGAGCCATTTGAGGCTCTCCTTGTCAATGTCATTGAGTTCTCCAGCCATCCACTTCTTCAAACAAAGATACACTTCATACTCTTTTGTCATCATTCTCCTCTTCTCTTCCTCATTATTGTAAACTATAATGCCTCCCTGTTTGAGGATTTCAAGAATTTTGTCAGCGACCATGTTGGTTCTTGTGAGGATAAACACCTTCTGTCTCCTGACATCTTCCCTCTTGAGAAAATCAATGACTTTGTTGAAGTCCATTATGTAGAGTACATTGTCCTTCTTGCTATCACTTGTGAGGATTTTTCTGTGCTCAACAAAGAGCATGTCATCCATGATGGCCTGTGCAAGTGCTCCAATGTTTTTGCCAAACCTGTGAGTGTAGGTGAGGTTGAGTATGATACCATGCTTTTCCTTGCTCTTGTTGATTAGATAGTTGAATAGTTTGTAGTCAGCTCCCTTGAAGCTGTAAATTAACTGTGCATCATCCCCTGCAATCAGAAGGTCTGCTTGAGTGTTGCTGAGGATTGGGAGCAGTGTCTTGTACTCTAAATTGCTTGTATCTTGTGCTTCATCAAGAATGAATAATTCAATGTCATCATTCATTGCAAGATAACATTTGTTCTCATAAGCCATCATCACTATATCTTCCCAATCAAGAAACTTGTGCTTTTTCTTGAATACAATGTAATCTATTATGAGCTTCTTATTAGAGTGCATGTCAATGATGTCTTCCAGTGTCTTGTTCTTTCCATAATAATAATGAATCAGGTAACTGTACTCATTAATGATTTCATTGCCTCTGCCCCTGCTGAAGCCAGTGTTCACTTCATTGATGATGTATTGTAGTCCATTCCTTTTTGCCCAGATTTTCCTATATAATTCTATTTTACCAATCTTCTGCATCTGCTCTCTTGTGATTAAGTCATATTCATACAATAGCACTTCAAAGAGTCCTGTTGTTGTTCTCCAGTACCTTGTGAGTTCTCCAGACTTTCCTTTAATGCTGAGGCTACTTCTTTCTGCAATTTCTTTTATTGCAGTATTTGAGAATGATGAGAATGCCACATTTGTGATGTCTATGTGTGAGAAGTTCTCTGACCAGACCTCAGCATACTTGAGTTCACTTTTGAGTGCTTGTTTAAGTGATTGATATGATTCTTGTAGCCACCTTAATTTATTTCTGTCTGTATTCTGAATAAGGTAATTGAGGAGGTCAATGAGTGCTGTTGTTTTCCCCGCCCCTGCTGTTCCCAGGATGCTGTAGATTTTTACTTTGTGTTTGGGCTTTTCAATTGCTGGCATTTCATATCACCTCCTCCAGCTCTTCTTCCAGTCCTGCTTCTTCTTCAAGGGCTTTTTCTTGCTTCACTATCTTGCTGACTTCTTCTCTCAACTCTTCAACAATGTCAACTTCTGTATAGTTCATTATCTTGTCAACAGAAAAGATGTAGCTGTACTCTCTTGCATCACTTCCCAGTAAGCTGTATCTGACTCTGCTGTAGTCATCTCTTAGCTTCTTGATTGAGTTCTCTTCTTCTTTTGTGATTATATGTGCTTGTCTTGCATTGAGTAGCATCTTAGAGAAGAGCCTGTTTGGAATTGCTATCACAGTCCCCATTGCTTTTGAATTGTAAATTCTGATGTATTTCTCATCTTGGGAAGGCTGTTTACCTGTTTCTTTGTAGTAGTCTTCAAGATAAGTGATGTTCATCTTTAGGATTTCAATGAGCTTGAAGTATAAGTCTTGCTTGATGAATGATGTGTTTGTCTTGATGATTTTTCTCTTGATGATTTCAGTGATTCTGCTGAGGTCTCCCTCTACATTAATGCCTTTCACTTTGAACAGTTCATCTAAAATTAGCTTGATTAGTTTTGAATAGTCTCTTACAATTATTGTTTTATCATCTTGTTTGATGGTTTTTGTTGTTGTTATCTTGCTGTCTGTGAAGATGAATTTTGTCCTGTCCAGGAAGATGACTTCAGCTCCATCCTCATACAATATCACTTTGACTATGTTCTTTGCAATCCAGTCCACATTTACATCTTTAATGCTCTTGCCTTCTCTTTTTGTGATGTAGTCCAGAATTAATCTGTGAATTTTCTCCAAGTCCCTCTTGACTATGTATGGCTTTTCCCCAGCTTCAGTGAACACTTCAATGTTGTCAGTAAGAATTGTTATTGTATTGAGTTCACTGTCATCTTTCTTGTAGACTTCTTCCACTATCTCTTTTATTTTGCTGTACATTGCTATCTCATTCTCTTCAAATAGTCTCATTATGATGTCAACAACTTCTTCTTTGGTTAGGATTGTGGTTTTCTTGAGGAGGCTTGCAATGTAGTTTGCTATGATAGGTGCTGTGGTTGGTGCGAGGTATGGGAGCAGGAGTTCAAGTTTTTGGAGAAGTTCATTTACATCATCAATTTTGTATTTTGCTTCATATGTCTCAGTCTCAACAACATTACTCTTCATCTGCTTCATTGCTAGCTCACTCAGCTGTATTATTGTGTCCATGATACTCTTCTTCAGTTTGATTGATAGTTTCTCTATCTTGTAAAGTTCACTCAATTGTATCTTGTCCCCATCACTTGCAATACTATCAATTCTCTTCATTAGTATTGACTTCAATATATAATTGAGTTCTTCAAGAGTGTCCCTGTCCTTATTACTATTCTTTAGAATCTCCTGTAGTATGGTGTTGAGTTCTTCACTCTTGATGTTGAATGCTTGTTTCACCACAATCTTGAAGTCTTTGATTGTGATTATGCTGTAAGTTTTGAGAAGATAGTACAATATTGTAACAAGCTCTTCAGTTGTTAAGTCTTCTTTCACTTCTTCAAAGAGTTTGAGTGTGTCAATAAGTTTTTTCTTGTCATCATCACTAAGTTCACTGAATCTAGCCTTTGATGTGGGAATGATGTCTATCTTGAACAGTATGCTGTTCTTCAGTTTTTGAATGTCTACTCCCTCTCTGAATCTTCTATATGCTAATTCTGTGAGTGTAGTCTTGTTAGCATCAATTATTCTCAGTGTCTTGAGTACTTTTATGTGGAACACTTTGATTTTTATCACTGCATCATTCTTGCTGATGCCCCAGTAGACTGCCAGTCCATCAGCAACATCAAGTAGCCATTTCAAAGTTGCAATATCTTCCTTGTTCTTTCTGAATGTTGCCCTCACTTCTGCTATTTTTTCTCTTGCCTTGCTTCCTGAGACCTGGAATGTGCTGTGGAGTGTTTCAAAGAATTCAAGTGCTTCCTCAACTGTCACATCAGTATACTTTTTGAAAATTCCAGCCAAGTACAGTGTAACTGCACTTCTTGATGTGCCTTCAACATAAATGTCAAACTCTTTGATAAGGTTTATTAGTTGTGGTGCAACACCTTTTAGCTTGCCTTTTAATTCTACTTGTGCATCAATCTCTGAGTAGTCTTTGACAATGACAGCCTGTTCCTTATTGAAAACATCTGATTCAATGATTTCATCAATGAATTTCAGAATGTCTCCTTTACTATTTTCTTCAAATGAGAGCCTGACAACTGGGACTGGTTCACCATATTTTTGATTGAATGTGAATGGGAGCCTCATCACTCTTGCAAAGTCCCAGACTGAGCTGTCAATATCAACTTCTAGTCCAACCTCACTAAACCTTTGTTTGAATCCTTCAGAAATGATATCCATCATTTTCTTGAAGTTCTCTTCTGCAATTTGTTTGACATCATCTTCAGTGTATTCCTCACCTTTCTGTTCTCTCAGATTGTCAAAGTCTCTCTTGTTAAGTAGTGCTGACATTTCTATAAGGTCATCACTGATGATTAGTACTTGCACTCCCCCACCTGACTTAATTAATGATGTCTTAAATCCTGTCAAGTCCTCAAATTCTTTTACAACTTGCTTGATTTTGCTAAGTTCTTCATCACTGACTGGTCTGTGAATGTCAAAGTCAAACCACAAGCCTCTTAAGAAGGGCATTGCATTTTCTTTTGACCTACCTTTTCCAACAAAAATGATATCTCCCATCAGTTTGTTTGTTATGTTCTCTTCTTTTGGCTTCTTGAAGACAAGCATGCTATAGTAGATGTTTTGTGTTTCAATGTTCTCTCTTATTATCTCTGCAACTTTTTTCTTGACATCCTCATTTTCATAGAAGTCTTTGATTTTTATGAAGTAGTTTGTGACTTGTGGTAGTGTGAATATTACAAAGTATGCTCCTCTTGTTGTGCTGTTGTAGTAGTATGGCCTGTAATACTCCTCAAGCCAAAGTATTGCTTGTCTTACTTGGAAGTTGATGTGTTTCTTTGATGATTGTGATTGTGTGAGGTTCATCTTTCATCACCTCCATTGACACTTACAATCAGCATGTTATCCTTGACTTCACATTCAGCATTTGCAATTTTGAAGTTGAACCATTCTGCATATGCCTTTGCAATCCTGAATCTCAAGTGGTATGTGTCTTCATACACTTTTGTGAACAATTTCATTACCATGTCATCATATTTGATTTCAAGAATCTTGATTTCCCTTAGCTTGTTGATTGTGTCATCATCAATGTCTTTCTTGTTGAATATGAGTTGTGATGATGCTTTATCAAGCTTGTAAATTTTACCTTCCAACACCATACCTATCACCTTCATTAATAATTAATAACAAAAAGTACTTAGTATGAATTTTAGAACAGCCCCATGAAAATGAACACTTTTGAGTATTTGATTACATATTTCATAATAAATAATATGAATATTGATTGTCATATGATATTGGAGTAAAAAATACCTAGTATGATGTGAAGAATAAAGAAGAAGTTGATGATTTAACCACCACCTTGTTCAACCACTCTTGATTTAATCACTTGTTTGGTTTGAGCAGGATGAGTGCTTCCATGCCCTTCTCTCCTCTCATGAGCTGGACATCTGCTGTTAAGTCTTCAATTTCCAGTCCAAAGAATGTTAAATCAGATTCAATTGTTTGAGTCAATTTGGCTGGTATTTGCAAGAAGTAGTACTTGTAGATATACTTTCCATCCCTTTTGTGCTGTGGAAGAAGTTTTGCAGTGTAATTGTATGTGAATGTTCTTAACTGTCCAGTGTTGATAATGAGTGTAGTCCTGACTTCAATTCTTTTCCTCTCTTTTGTGAACACTTTTATTGCTTTTTCTGGAATGTAAATGAGACTTGTGTCCCCTTTTGTCTTGTAGATTTTCCTGTTTCTGACAACCACATTACCTTCACAAATTTCAACAACTTCATTCATTTTCATCTTGTTTCACCAATTGTATATAAAAACAAATTCAACTTAGGATTTATTAAAAAAATCAACTGTCAGTATAGTCATCATCATAATAGTTAAGCATATTCTTGTCATCAGCATACACTCTCTTAACATACTTTTTGACAAGCCCACTTTTGTTTGCAACATCAAGAATTGTGTTCTGGAAATTGTTGAAGTTTGTTATAACATACAGAGCTTGCTTGCAGTCAGCAATATTTGATTCAGCCAGCTCCTTCAACAAGTTTATTTGTTTTGTGAAGTCAATACTCCCAGTTTTGATTATCCATTCCTTATGATAGTGTATTGTATTGTTGTCTGTTATGTAGGTACTGTCTTTTGTTATTTTGACTGTTTTATTATTGATAAAGTGGACATGGATAGTTGAGAATTTTGTGTAGTCTTTTTTGTTTTTTGTGAACTCAATAAGGAATTCCAGGGGCTTTGAGTCAGGAAAGTAATAGAGTGTTGTCTTTTTTGTTGTGTAGTCAGTTTCAATTTTAATTTTTAGAATTCTCACTCTTGTATTGAATTCTTCTCCATCCCACACTACAGAACAGTTTTTGATTAGGTTTCTTGACTTCTTTACAACTTCATCAACAAGCTTCATTCACTACACCAAATAAAAATAAGGAAGAGAGTGCTTAGTATTGATTTGAGTTCAGTCTTCATCAAATTCATCATTTGTTTCAAGAAAATCAATATACTCTTCAAGTAATTTGTGTTCTCCAGCTTCTTCCAACAGTTCAATTATAGTGTTACTGTCATACCTTGCTAAATCAAGAAGCTCCACTGTGTAGTAGTTATCACTATCAACAAGCTCTTCAGCAACCTCAAAGAACTCTTTGAAGTTCTCAAGAATCCTCTTTGTTAAAATGGAGTATACTGGAAGGCCTTCTCTGTTCTTGATTCTTATTATTGAAAAGTCTTCAATTCCAATATTCTTTGCAACTTGAAGAGCAAGGAGCACTTCACTTACAAGCTTGTTGACTTTCTTTATTTTTTCAATCTCATCATCAAAGAGAGTTGAAAAGAGCCAAGTTGGTTCAATGAACTCAGCAGTGAATTCTTTAAATTCTCCTTCATTATCAAACACTTCTTCAACCTTCTCCAACATTGTGTTTCACCAAATATTAAAGAATAAAAATTTAACTTAGGATTTATTAAAAAATAGAAAAGTGTTCAAGGAACTCTAACACATTCATAACAGCCTGATTTGATGCAGTCTCTCATTTTATTCATTATGAAGTCTACTTTTCTCATGACAAAACTCTCAAACACTTCAACAATATCATTCTCAATTGTCCTGTAATGTAATCAAAATCCTCCTCTTCTGCTTTCTTTTCAAATTGTGTAAACAATTTTTTGCTAAATCTGTACTGCAAACCATCAACAAAAGTTGTGAAGCCAATAGATATTGGGAGTTTGTTCATTTTTGGTTTTAATTCTAAGTCTCCCTGCACATAATTAACATGCATTACATCATCAACAATGTCTTCATCATTTATGAAAATTATTTTGCTTTTAATATGCTCAACAGTTTTATTTTTATAATCTGTCCTCTTGACTTCCAATTTAGCCCCTTCCCAGAATTTTACCTTGTATTCTACTTCACCAATCTATTCATCTTTCATATCAACTATTTTTTGTCTCTTTATGTTGAGTCTCTCCTCATTATTGATTTTCAGTTTGAATTTTCTTAATTTGATTGGTTATTCACAATAATGTAATCTGCAACCATTTCAGCATAAAAATTGGGGAGGAGTGTGGTGCTCATCTACTCCACCTCCCTCACTTTTGCAAGTTCAGCAATGTTACTCAATACAATTCTGACTTCTTTCTTGCTCCTGCCCTCTCCATTTGACCAGTTAAGGACTGATAATTTTCTAAGTATGTTTTTGAACAGTAAAAATGCTCTTATGTTAAAATCAATCACATAATTACTGTGCTCCAATTTGCTCTCTTTGTTTGAAAAGTCTCTCATTCTCTTTCTTGCATAGTCTTCAATCACAACATCTCCCTTAACATTGAATGCATGTAAGAGGTAAGCCCACTCAGTCTCATCAGTGCTGAAAATGTGTTGGATGTGGAGAACAGCATCAAGCTTGTTGTTTGTTTGATAAAAGCTTGCTCTCAGAACAATAGTCCAGCTCTTGCCTTGAGAAGCTTTCTTCTTGAGAAGTTCTTTTATGACTTCATCATTCTTCAGAACAATTTCAAACTCTCTTGTAAGCACTTCCAAGAAGCTCTGCCCCTGCTCAACCTCAAGTCCAGCCCAAACAGGGGCACAAACAACTTCAACTTCAGACATTTCCACAACCTCCACATCAGATTCTTCAATATTTTATTGAATTTTGTAGTTTATAAACTTTTCTATTAAAAATTCCGTTGAAGTTGAAAAATAATGAAAAATGTTATTAAAATTATATGGACATTGACTTTGATAGATAATGAAAAGCAATCTTTAAAAATAAAAACAACAAAAATAATATGGTGGACAGTATGAGTAAGAAAAAGAGTGTGAGTGACATTAAGACATATTCAATTCATGTCCTCACTGCACAGAAGATTGATGAAGCAATTAAAGAAGTTGAAAATGTGGTAGGTGTCAACATCCCATCTTCAGACTTGCTGTTTGGAGTTTTTGAAGTTTTAAGAGAAGAAAAGGGATTAGAAGTTTGGGATAAGATTTATGCTTACTCAGTTTTTTCAAAAGTGTTTAGGAAACTGCTCAAGGAACTTGTAAGTGAAAACATAACTGAAAAAGAAAAACAAGAGATAGAAAAAAAGATAAGACTAAGTTTAAAAGCAAGAAGCTTGTTGGTTGAAGTATTCAAATATGCTGACTCAATTGCTGATTCAGATGACTATGACTACATAAAAGAAGCAACAAAAATATTACTTGACCTTCTAGAAAAGAATAAGGAATGTTTTTTTGATGATTTTGAGAATGCAACTGTGTATGTACTCACAAATGCATACAGTAAACACTACATATTCAGAAGACCAACAAACATTGACGGACTCTTAAAATTAATGAAACGGATTTTGAATGACAATGTAAAAAGAGTTGAGGAAAAGAAAAAGAAAAAATCTGAGATTGATGCACTAAAAAGGCTCAAAGAAATCGCACCAGAATTGTATGAAATGTTGTTGAAAGAAAGTAGTGAACAAACTAATCAACAACAATAGTCACTGCCCCCTGCTTTGGAATGTTCTTGAAACACTTTACCTCCTTCTTTCCTGCTAATCCAAACTGTTCAGCTTGTCTTCTTGTAAATTGCAGTGCAACGGCTTCTCCTCTATTGAAGAGTTTGTTCACTCTCCTCTTCAATCCTTCAATGAGTTTGCCATCTTTGAAGAACCAAACCTCAATTTCTTCTCCTACTTTCCAACCTACATCAACCTCAGCTGTGATTGGTTTTAATTTGTGAAGGCCAGTTTTGTTCACAATAATCTTACACTCAAACTCAAGTACTTCAGTTGATTTTGGAATGCTTGGTAGTTGTTCATTGATGTCAAGCTTTGCTGTTTTGTTTAATTTGTCTTTCAGATAATCAGTGTAAGTTACTGAGCTGTGGATTTTCATTTTTGGTTCTTCTCTGTCAAATTCCATTTTCACAACTCTGTTTTCAAAATTCAAGTCTTTTACAATCCCAGCTGGCATGAAAATGTAGTAATAATCATTTAATCTCATAAACACAAAGTATGTTCCAATACCATGTTTGTCCTCAGCTTCAACAACGCCCATTACAGGCCAATCAAGCTCATCAGTATGAATTGAAATGTAATAGAGTTCTTTGAAGAGTTTAGTAACTGCTAATTCTTTTACAACTTTCATTTTGACTCACCTCCCATAAGAACAAAAACTAGGCCGTACTCTGTCTTGAATGCTACTGCTTTCTTGTGTAGTGTCCCAAGTTGGAGAAAATTTGTCAGAAGTGCTGGGATTTCAATGTACAGTAATCCTCTATCCTCTTTTTTCACAATAAAATTGTAACTGAGCAGTGTTTTGTCATTTTTCATAAAAAAGACTGTAATCAAGTCTCCTTCATTAAGACCGAACATTTTTATTTGTTTTTTGTTAAAATAAGCTCTTGAAAAGATTAGATAATTATCATAGAAGCTTGTCTTGAACTTAAGTGTTGTTGCATCAACTTTCCTGTTTCCAACCTTAATTTTCATTCTACACCACCTCCAATTTTAACCTGTAATCCCTTGACAAGCTCCCATGGACTAAAAGAGGTCTCAGAAGTGGTTTGTGTTTGTGGTTGCTCTTCTTGTTGAGTGTCATCACTAATAGTCTCAACTTTAACATCTTCATCATCACTCATTTGTCTTGTTGCTTTTTCCACAATGATTATAACATCTTCAAGGTCATACACTCTCACTTTTGTTGTTCTGAAGAAGAATTCAAGCTCATCAACTCTAACAAAAATGTTCTTTCTATTTTCTTTGATTAGCAGGTTAGTGAGGACTGGTTCTCCATTCAGGGGGAGCCAGATGATTGCCCTTGCCCTCTTGAACCTCCAATACCATTCTTTTGTTAAAATGAGAGCTTTTAATCCCCAGTGAACTTGAGTTTCAATCTTCACACTTTATCCCAGTAAAAATATAAGGAAAATTCTGCTTAGGATTGCAGTGAGAAGTTGGATTAGTCCTCCCACGCTTCCATAAAGGCCTTCCTTCCTCTCCTGGGGACTTTCACTTCAATAGTGCTCCCTGGAGCTACTTCTGGTTCTGGGGGGAGTTCTAAATCACCACCTCCATTTTGCTGTTTGTTTTCAAGTGCCCAGATGGGGATTGTTTTCAGGTCTCTGAAAACTATTTTGTTCTCAAACTCTTCAATGCTCACTCTGTCAGTGTAAAAGAAGAATGGTTCAATTCTGAGCGGGATTAGGAAGTATTGTTGGCCGTTTTTAGTTTTAGGAATCCAATATCTTATTTGTTGTTGTGGATTGATTAACTGCTCTTTATCATCAATTGTAATGAAGAATACTTTTTTCTTTTTACTCACAATTGAGTGTAAGAGTTTGTAAAAGATTTGTTGTGGTAAATAGATGACTTTATATTGATTGTTGATATTGTAAATTCCAATGTGCTCAATCATTTCTTCTCACTCAAATATTATTGATAAAGAATAAACTTAAGATGAATCAAAAAATAGAAAAGTTTTCAAACAACCTCAGCTCTGATGTTGAGTATTCTCATAACTCTTTTACTGTCTTTTAGTACTGTCATACTGTTTTTACCATTAAAGGATAATTTATCTCCCCTGAGCAGTGGGATTGGGCAGGTGAAAAGTCCCTGCCAGTTCCCATTTCTCTTTGTTATCTTGTATCTTCTGCTGAGTGGATTGAATGGACAGAATTTACAGTAGTCTCCCCATAATTTCTCTTCTCCTTCCCCAAAAACTGGTTTCAGTACATTATAGAGCAATAGAATATTTCTGAGTAACTGTTTCTCATCATCAGTGAAGAGGACTGGAAGAATATTTGCAATTGTGAGCAAGAGTCTAGCCCTCTTTTTATTGAATTTAACAAACCTAACATCCTTTTTAACTTTTCTACTGTCAAAAGAGTTTATAATGTAGTAAATGTAGCCTCTATAAACTCTCCCAGACCATAAGCTGAGAGCAGTCATATAGAGTAAAAGTTGATTGATAGTTTGGTTGAATGCTCTTATTGTGTTACTATCTTTCTTGTCAATCTTTTGTTCTCTGAATGTTTTGATGTCAATAACAATATTGTTAGCAAAGTCAACTAAGTCAGCCCTGCCTACAAGCCAGTAACCAGAAACCATTTTCATTCCAATCCAGACCTCTGACTCCATATTGAGTTCTCTCATTGATTTTGCAAGCTTCATTGATATATTTATTATCTCATGCACATTCTGTCCAAATACGAATCTGTCTGCATAATGTTCTAGCAATTTTCTCTCTCCTCTTGTGATAATTAATTTTTTAGCTAGAACATAGAAAGGACAGCTTGCTAAGTCATTTATTGCTACTGACTGTTTCTTTTGAGTGCTGTCAAGGACATCATAATTGTAATCTGAGTTCAGAAAAGTATCCACTGCAACTTCAATGAAATCAATTACATTATCAATTGTCATTATCTTGTTTGAAAACTGGTTGATAAATTGTTGAAAAGCTTTAACATCCCTGTACACTCTCACTTCAGTCACAAGAGAGTTTAATAGGCTTTTATACAGTCTTAAAATATGATTTTTTAATTTTTGATACTCAAACTTAAAATCATTATAAACATTGTGAACTTGAACTTGCATACTTTCTCACCTACTAAAAAATGGAACAAAAACTACTTAGTATAAAAGTAAGAACACAACAAAATGTTATCATAAACAAAATATACTATGCCATAATTGTGTGAAAAAGAGGTGATTCAATCTTCACATGGTGGGAGCTGTACATAAATTCTGACTCCTAAATTCTCATTCACAAAAACAAAGTCATATTGTTTTTCTTTTATTGATTTTGTCTGGTTTTGTTGAAGACTACACTTACACTCTTGTAACTTGTTAAGCAGTTTATCTCTAAGTCTAGCTCCCTCAATCAAGTCATTACACCAACATTTTGACAACTTTTTTGAGAGCTTAAACTCAATGATTGGCACTTTATAAGTTTGAAAAACATATTTTCTTAGTGCTGAATACTTTGTGACTTTAACAGTTTCTGCTTTTTGAGCGTCATAGACAAGAAATACTGCTTTATACTCTGTTACAGTCCTATCAAGAACAATTGTAATTGCTTTGTTCTTTACATCATCTGAAAATCCTGTTTTAATAAATACAATTGATATTATTGAAAGGACAATTTCAAACATAATTATCTTGCTTATTTTATTCTCACTCTTCATTCTATCACCGTTAAAAAATGTAACAATTTCCACTTAGGATGACACTAAGTTTAAACATCATACTTGTTCATTATATAAACTGTTGCTCTGTACTTTATTGTCCAATCATCTGTGATTCTCACAGCACTTAAAACTTTCACATCAACTCTCTTTGAGTAGATTCTGATGTTAATCTTCTCACCAGCACACTTAGCATTAAAGTTCTTGCCAACATAATTTTTGACAGGATTTCTGTTGAACTTATCAACAAAATAGAGGTTACCTATGTCCTTAACATAGAAAAGGAGCCTTTTGAGACTTAATCTGCTCCAGCCAGGGGCTATCCTCAAGTACATGTAATTAATATTGTTGAAGTATGTTTTTTGCTCATAAGTCACAATAACTCTGTTCTGCAAGTCCCAGTCAATTGTTGTGAGGAAAACATCACCATTCACATCAATCAGAGCCATGTAGAGTCTCTCCTCAGTGGGATACACTATGTACAGTAAGAATGACCTCAAACCAAGATTCTCAAGCAATAGTTTTGAAATATCACAACAGTTCTCGTTGAGCTTCTCAAAGTTCAGAGCACTGAACTGAAAGCCCCCCTTACACCAAACACAGCTTGATGGCTCCATTTTGGCACAGTAGAGCTTGTTGAGTTGCATTTCTTCAATTATAATCATCTCATCACTTGTATAAACATTTTCAACAGTGTTACACACTAAATCACTTGCAGAGAGCTGTGGAATTTCAGCTATGAGTTTTTCTAACTCTTCTTTGTACAATACTTTTGTCAAGTTAATCTGTTTTTCAACAAAAAATTTTATGTTGAAATATTTTGCATACTCTTCAGCTTGTTCTATAGCATCAGTTCCCATTTCTAACAGTCCTTGACCTTTTATTTGTCCAAAAACTCCTATTTTCTGTGCAAAACCTGAAATATATGCAATTGTGATGATAAAAATAATTATCACAATCATCACAATAACTTGTGTTTGTGTAATCTCACCAAGCCTCACTCCTCATCCCAAGTAAAACAGGAGAAAATTCAACTTAAGATAAAAGTTTCAGAGTTTGATTGGCAGTATTTTACTGTCTTTGAGAACCTTTTTCATTATTCTGTCATACTGTTCTCTCAGCAGTATTACATACTCATATTCATCTTTGAATAGCTCTCTGTTGTCAAAAATCTCTTCAAGCCTTATGTTAATCTGATGATAGTGTCTGTTTCTTATTTCGGCTGAATGCCCTGCTGTGATGCTTTCTACATCAATATCAATTTTGAGATTATACTTGTCAAAAAGAGTTGCATAGCTGTCTCTGAGTCCAGAAACCTTTAATTCTATTCCAAGTTTTTTAAGAAACTCTGTTACTCTCACTTTGTGGGGCTGGCTGAAGAATCTGATGTTTCTATCAAACAATAAGTCATCATCTTTTTTGTTGTACTTTTTAATGAGTGCTACTAAGTAGTCTCTGACCTGTTCTGTGAAGAATATCGGTCTGGCAGAGCTCTTTTTTGACTTTGAACTCCTCACAATTCCAATCCTGTTCTCAAAATCAAAATCTCTAACTTGTAATCTCATGGCTTCTGAAAATCTCAGCCCAGTAACATACATCAAACTTATTAGCCCAATTAACTCCTCCTTCTCTTTTTCAGTGAGTTCAGGATGCTCTGTAATTTGTTTGAGGATGTTTTCAATTTGTTTTGGAGTGTACAAGTATCCCTGTCCCTTGTTTCCTTTTCTTGCACTTACCACTTCATAGTCTGAAATGTATTTAAAACACTCATAATCCCCCAACCATTTAACAAAGTACTTCAAATGGCTTTTGTATCTTGCAATTGTATCTCTTGTGAGCTGATTATTTTCAAGCTCATTAAAGAATTCAAAGATTGAATCCCTGTTTATTTTGTATCCTTTTTCCTCAAGGAAGTCAATAAACTTTCTAATATGCATTCTTGTCATTGGAATGTCTTTGATTAGTTTTTCAGCCCCCTCAACAAGTTCATTATTATCAACAGCTTGTTTAAATTCTTCAAAAGTTTTTATGTGTGTTATGTTATATTCTTTCAGTCTTTTAACTGTCAACCAATCTATGTACTCATTGAGTTTTCTCCTCAAATCTTCATAATACTTCTTGTCAACCTGCTCTTCCTTCTCCTGTTCAACTTTATTCTTAACTTCCTGCCTCTTTTCTTCAACAAGAGCTTGAGAAGCTGGGGCTGATGCTTGGGCAGGCTCTTGCTTGACTGCTGTTCTTGTGTTGTTTGTATTTTTCCTGCTTCTCCTCATTCTCATTTTCAAATACAACTCAATATATTCCCCTGCCCTTTTGAGAACATCATCAAAGAAGCCAGTTTTTTGTGGTTGTTGTGGTAATCTTTTAAGTTCTTCAATACTTATCTCCATCTTACTGTTTTTTGAAACCTTTTTGAACTCTCTCTTAAAATGAGTGATTATTCTACTTATTTTTTGTACTCTTCCATCCAAACTTTCAATCAAAATTATGAACTTTTTATCCTTGTACTTTTCATAATCCTTCTTCCTAACTTTGAAAAACCAAAAATCTTTTCCAGCAATTGTCCTTTTCCTGCCATAGAGCACAAGAGTTGGTTTGTTTTTATTAGACAGGAATAGTTTACAAACAAGGCTGTCTTCCACAGCAAGCCCCATTTTGTTAAGTTTCTTAAGTGTATCTTCAAGTTGTGATAGTTTATTTGCACTTATTTTTATATAATATGAATTGTTTGTTCTTTGAATTATCCTGTCCTTTTCAATATAATAAAACTTGAGTTCATTCTTTAGACTTCCCCTTAGTAATAAATCAGCAGTGATGAAAGCATTGTCCATCTTTTTGTTAAATCCTCTGATTAGTATATCTGCAAGGAGAATGAGATAGTGCTTATATATCTTTGACAGAATGATTTTACTGTCAACACTGGTGTTGAACTCAATAACAACACTTCTACTAGCCAACACACTACATCACCATTGAGTTAGTTGTGTTAATTCTTTTTTAAATGTTAACCATAAAGTCACTTAATGAGCAAAATTACTCATAAACTTTCAATGAACTTTTGAGCTAATTCTTCTAGAAGTTGTTTATCTGAGAGTGAAAAGTGTTGTAAAATAGTTCCAGACTCATCATTCCACAACACCATCCATTGCTAGCAATTCATAGTAAGCCTTTATTAGTCTTTTCATTGTTCTTACCGGCAGGTGAACCTTCTTCAACATTCTAAAGGGAGTAGTGTTCA
>Ga0164310_10000151_pt1 | contig 34902 bp, 27 predicted proteins | sample GuaBasSedimGuay1_FD_121795 | JGI IMG/M metagenome (GOLD analysis project Ga0164310, IMG submission 121795) | Subseafloor sediment microbial communities from Guaymas Basin, Gulf of California, Mexico - Guay1, Core 4569-9, 0-3 cm | ecosystem: Environmental > Aquatic > Marine > Hydrothermal vents... | reverse complement strand
GTGGTTTTGTTTGCGCTATGAATGGGTATTCTCCTGTTGCTTGCCCTATTGCCAGGAATGTTCTCGGCGGCAAAGCTTTTGTTATTGAGAATATTGTTTCCTCATCTATTTTTGTTGCCGGTAGCAAGTGGTTTAGGTCGCTTCGATTTGTTAAGTTGAATATGAATATGTTGTCCGTCTGCCTAATTATCAACTCATCTAGGGAAGTTGGTGTGTTTGTCATGTAGAATTGAAACGCTCCCAAATGTCTCATTCTTGTTACAATATCTGTCCAAATAGTTCTTTGCAGGTATAGGTGTGCTTCCTCCGCAAAAAGAAAAATTGGTGTTGAGTCTGGTTTTTCTAAAATTTCTTGTATTTTTGTTATGATTGTTTGAACCACAATTTGCTGCGTTACTACACTTTTCGCCTTCAAATTTATTATTATGGCTCCTCCTTCTTTAATTGATTCTAGTAGTTCTTCTATTTTTGTTTCTTCTTGTGGATCCGGTGTTATTACTCCCGTGTTTCTTATTTGCTCCACACGCTTCCTTATTGCTTCTATCTCCCTTCTACTTACCCTCGCATCCAATAGTTTGCTCTCTACTAGGTCTGGGTCAAGATCTTCTACTTCTTTTATGTTGTCCCAGTTTTCTCTAAAGCTGTAGGCTGAAGCTTCAGGTAAATTCAAAACCTGCGTTAAAATCGTATATATTACCTCTAAACCTATATAATCCAAAGTAAATTTTAACGGCTTATATTCTGAGTCCACGGGAGGATTAGGTTCAAGAGTTATAATCTTATCGTAATACTCACTTTTCTCCCCCGTTTCCAGGTATCTTAGGGCTGAGTATTCGTCATTTATGTCGAAGACTATTGATCTTGCTCCGTTGTCTATTAGACCTAGCAAAATTGTTTTTGCTAGGTGTGATTTTCCTGTCCCCTTTTTCCCTACGATAACATTTATTCCCTGGAAATCGAATCCACTTACTTTCAAAGGTTTTCTGTTGTAGATTGTTTCTCCTATTTCCAACGTGTAATCTATTCCTATACCAAGTTTCTCTGCTAGTTCTTCGTCGGGTAAAGGTTTTATTTGAACTTCTCTACTTGGTGTCCACCCTGTCCACGGCAATATTTCTCCGTTTCTTATTTCTTTTCTTATTTTTGTTCTCGCAGCCTTCATATTCCTTATGTCCAACATTATTTTTTCTATTTCGCTCGGCGTCCTCTCAGTTACTTCCGCTCTCGAAGCAATAGCTTCTCGCCTAACAATGTCTTCCAAGATTCCCGGTAGATCCACTAGGTTTTCCTCTATCACCTGCACCAGTAGTCCTCGTTGTGAAGATTCTTCTATTAGGATTAGGTTTTCTCCAACCTCTATTTGCTCAGATGGATGATATATCAGAATTATTTCATCTCCAGCCTTAGTTAAAATTTTCATTTTGATCACCCGAAGGGAGACAAAATGTGTTTTCTTACGTCGAAGGGCTTTAAAACGGTTAGGTTGTATTTTTGGGCTATGTAGGTTTGTAATGCTAAGATTTCGTTTGCTGTTAGGTAGGATTCTATGTGGGCGCATCTTAGGGGCTCAGGGTAGCCGTTGTACATTTGACAGTTTGAAACCAACTGCTCCAACACCTGGACAGGTGTTAGCCCGGGTTTAGGTGCAACATCAACTCTGAAAGTGAATCCGTGGGGAGAAAATTTTGCTACGTAGACGTGGCCGAGATATCTGCTAAGCTGCTTGGTAGCGATTGCGTTGTGTACATCTATGTAACATGGCTTATATACTCCTTCTAGAAGGTCAATCAACCTTTTTCCGCTGGTTGTTTTTAGCCAGCTTCTTTTAGAAACCCCAACAACACTATTGCCGTTGGAATGAGCTACTGCAATGTTCTCGATAACAATTTGCATCGGGGTGTCTACGGTTCCACCTATTAGAGATCCATCCCAAAGAACAAGACCATCCCGGATAATTTTTGCTGCCGCATTTTGTAACATTCTCTCAATAGCGTTTCTAATCCTGTCTACAAGCTTTGATAACCTAGGAACCTTATCCTCGTCAACTTTATCTAAACCTAGTAGGTTTCTGAAGTGGTTGTAGATGGTTAGCTTATTTTCCTCGGTTAAGTGTAGCGCGTAGGGTCCAAGCTTCTCAACCTTAAAATCTTCCCCACAAACAACTAGCGCTGCTCGATAAGCTGCGACTATGCCGCGTTCAGTTTCACCAATTCTAATGGATGAGACGTCGACAGCCACAATAGGCAAAAACTCTTCACGCTGCTCTTGGAATTCTTTTATTTGAAGTTCACGTTCTTCTAAGGTTACTGTCTCGTCTATCTCCCATTCTTCTAACTTATCAACTTCCTCATCATTAAGAGGCATGAAAGAGGTGAGTTCAACGTATCTTGGACGGAAAAGCTTGGTGTTTTCCAATTCCTCTACAACTCTTCTAATTTCACCGTCAATCAAGGAAAGAGAATCAGTGAGTGTGTTCTCTTCTCTTATTTTAATGGTGTTGTCCCCCTTTTATTTGCGATGGAAATCATTATGTTTATTGAAATTATATTTGGTTAAATTATATGGGTATTTCTCTCTTTAATTATTATCTCAAAATTTCCTATTGTATTGCGTTATTTTAGTTGGCTTAAAAGATGGAAGTCAAAGATGTTGCGGTCCAGTTAATATTTGTTAGAGAACTTATAGGTGTTAATATTTTAGTGAATGTTGATGTTAGCTAGCTCCCGTTTCACTTGGATATGGGTGTATAGATGTTAAATCCAAAACTGAAGGTTGATTGTGGGTGATTACAAAATTTAAATGATTTATAAATAATTTTTCAATAATGTTACTCTGACGAAAATCAATCATTTTTGGACTAGAGCTGAATTAATTCGGTATTTCTTCTAAATTAAGAAGTCAAAAAGGTATTTTCTCAATAATTACTTTGTCAGAGTTTTAGAGTCTAAATATTTCCTCAAGGAATTCTCTTAATGCTTTTAAAAGGATGTTTCCCAGAGTTTCTTCTATCGTGCTTGTTAATAGGAATGTGAGGAGGGATATGGTTACTGAGAAGAGGTTGGTGAAGTTTAGTCTTTGAATAAGCTGAAGCAATGTTATGACTGAAGTCGATGCCGATACCATGTTTATTACATTTATTACAGGTTTCCATAATTCATCTAGGTTGCTTAACTATATCACCCCCACTAAATTTTAATAGTATTGTGTAAAATTCAACAGGTTTATGAAATTAAAATATGTTTTCTGTTTTTCGATCATTTTATTACTTCTGATAGTTTTTTGTGGTTTTTCTACTTCTGCTGCATCTCAGAGCGATAGTGATTTTTTAATCTTCTGGTAATCCTACTACTTATTTTTAATTTTATTGTTTTTATCTGAGGCTATTATTATTTTAGTACCTTGGATCTATTTTTATTTTTAAACGGGTTTTACCCATTCTTGTGTGAATCTTTGACTTCAAAGCTTTGAAATTTCTGTTTTTCCTAGGGGATAAAAATTATATTTTAGGGTGTTATAATAGCTATCATCAAAATCTTTAGATCCAATTTTTTGAAAGGAGGAGTTTGTATGCTCCTTGTTAAGCCAAGTGCACAGGCAAAAAATGTGTATGAATTATTTGCAGGAAAAGTGTTTAGGGTTCCTGATTATCAAAGAAATTATTCGTGGACCAGAAAAAATTGGGAGGATTTTTGGAATGACATAAAAGAGGGAATGCTGACAAATACTGAGCATTATTGGGGGACTATTACATTAAGAGCTACAGGTAAACAGTTGTATTGTAAGGAAAAAGATATTCCATTTAATGTGTATGAGGTTGTTGATGGTCAGCAAAGGATAACTACAATTTATTTATTTTTGCTTGCTTTGTCCAATTTGGGGAAACCAGCGATTAGAGATAACTTTATTAAGTGTGGAAATATCTACAGATTGGAGTTAGGAGGTCTAAACAACCAATTCTTGAAAGATCTTGTTGATGGAAAGAATCCTCAGCCAGAAATTAAAACTAATAAACTGTTGAAGGAAGCTTTTGAATATTTTAAAAATCAAATCCGATCTTTTGGAAATTTGGATGAAATTTCTAGATATCTCCAAAATGTTACTTTTTCTTTAGAGTTTGTTGTTCAAGACCAGACATTAGCAGTGAAAGCATTTGAAAGTCTTAACGATAGAGGGAAACCGTTAACATTATTAGATAAGACAAAAAGCTTTTTAATGTTCTATTCATTAAGATATTTGAAGAATGATTTGAATCATTTAATAAATAGCGTATTTGGTAATATATTCACTAATTATGATCTTATTAAAGAGGTAGGAGAAAAGGAAGGTATAGACTATGTAAAAAGTATTAGATTTTCTGAAGACGAACTTTTAAGGTTTTTCTACCATTATTTTGCCTATTATGCGATAAATAAATATTCTCTTCCTATTGGTTATGATTATGATGCAACAGCTGAAGACGTTTTTGAAATTTTCTTAAAAGAATCATGTAATTTCCTTAAAAATGATTCTGAGAAATTAAGTAGTTTTATTAAAGAATTTTTAGAGAATTTTGATAAATTTGTATCAGCTTTTAGGAACATAATTGATAAAGTTAGAACTGAATGTAAGTTTAAGAAGTTATTTAGTTTTCTAGGATTAAATACAAGAATTTATCCCCTTATTATCTCATTAGAAGTTGAAGGCTTGCTTGATCAAAGAATGTTGAATATCATTGAGAGTCTTGACTTAAGGGTTTATAAAATAAGGGGAACGGATCCAAGAGCGGACTTATATAGAAACACAATCTCCAAGATAAAGATAGATAGGAATTCAGCACAAATTTACGCTAGTATTAAGGACTTTATTGATAGTTTTATGCCTGATACTTTGTTTCAGCATTATCTAAGCGGTAGTATTTATGGTAATCCAGCAGTAAAGTATATTTTATGGGAATTTGAAAAGCAAAAAGACTCATCTTTCGACGATTGTAACTATGAACTTTATAAAGATCTTCAGATTGAACATGTGTTTCCAGAAAAAGCAACTTTGAGTTTTCCAGCATACGGGTTTCAAGATGAGCAAGAGTATGTTTCAAATATTCATAGGCTTGGAAATTTATGTCTATTAGAAGAAAAAATAAATAAAAGGATCCAGAACATGGTTCCCAAAAACAAATCTAAATATTATCAGCAGTCAAAAGTACCTAGAACAAAAAGATTGGGTTACTATATCGATAATCAAGATTTTACAAAAAATAAAATCAATGAGATAACCAATGAAATAATAGCCTTCTGTTTAAAGAGATGGAAAGTCAATGAAAATGTAAGGAATAACTATCCCATACAACCTCCAAGTTGGATGATTCCACGAATTTTTGTTTGGTATGGAATATATTCTAGGGGTGGGGTTGTGAATAGAAAAGAATTCCACGAAATTGGGCAGAGGTATGGTTATAATACTCATGGACTTGGAGGTTTCTTTACGGGCAACAATCCTAGTTTGCGCCAGTTAGAGACGGATGAAAATATGGTTAAATTACAAGAATGGGCTGCCAAGGAAGTGGAAAGGTATATTGGTTGGATTAAGCTTAATGAAAAGAAGTTTAGAAGGACAATGACTTAAAAGTGAGGAATACTATAAAAAGTGGATTTGTAATTCCATTGATTCATGTAAAGTTGTACGAGAGCCTGTAGGACTTTTTAATTTGAATTATAAACTTAAGATATATGCAACTTTCTGGAGAAGTTCTTACACGTATTAGGTAATTGTATAAATAAACGGTCTTTAATTTTTCAATGATATGTAGATCTTGCTTTTATATAAAATCATGCAGTATCGTTTTGATCTCGCTTAGTACGTATTAATTGAACTTCATTTTTGATTTTAAAAGTTTTTAGATTAAAAACTTTAATCAAAGTTTACTTAAACAGAAAACAATTCATTAAGATCTGCCTTAAGGTTTCTCGTACCGCATATCTTTACGACCTTAACAACAGGGTCTTGACAATTCGATAATATTTTCCTTAAGAGATCTTTTACCTCCTTGTAAAAATGCTTATTCACGCGGTTTTCGAATCTATCTAACATCAAGGAAAAATCATAAACCACAATGGTTTTATTAAGCTTCCTTAGAACTGCTACAGTATCCCCAGAAGGCCCCCGCAAACAAATAGCATTTTTCAAAACCTCAGCATATTTCCACCGGGAAAATCTTTCCTTAAGCCGCTTCCAAAGCTCTTCCATAAAATCCCCTAGAAAAAATGTAACCTAAATTTATAAATTCTTAGTACATTACAATACCTTACAGTACATTTCTGTACCTAAAACAGGAGAAAATACCATAAAATAACTAAAAACAATGCCGCAACAAACTTTAAGTTCCGAAACACAACAATTGCTAGCCCACCAAATTGTTCATCAAAGCGTTTTCCTTGAATTTTTATACTTAATTCGAGTTTCCCTTTTTAGTTCGGTCTTAGGTACAATTTTTGTAAAAACATCTTTAATTACGAAATTTAGTTTTCATCAAAACCTCCAAGAAATCGAGGAAAATAAAAACTTCAATTTTATTTGTTTGAAATCATGGTTAAATTTTAAAATATAATTTAATTAGTTAAGCTCTTATTGTAAGAATATATCAGCTTAAGAGCGAGAAACAAAATTTACATATTTTATAAATATATTGAGAAAATCGTTATTATTGTTTTCAGATAATTTATTTTCTATGCTTGAATCTTTATTTTCTATTATGGAAAATTTCTATTACTTTAATATAAGAAAAATGTAAGCTACGTGGTAACTAAGTGTTTTTGGATTTTTGTTTCCGTTTATGGTAGTTTTTGCCGTTTATTTAGGTAGTGTACCATGAAGATTGTAGAAAACATGTTGCAGAGATACTTAATTGCGTACTTCTAAGTTCATTCAAAGTTATGAGAAATGCAATTGTTGGCGTTTATCATTAAAATTTCAAGAAATAATCATAGTACAAGATGCTGGGTAGAAGATGGCCCTTAATTTTCTCAATATGTAGTTTAAGATCTAATGCCATCTATAAAGTCTTTTGCTATTTATCGGCTTATCTTTCTTCTCTAACGCTTCTCTTTTATTTTTAGAAGTAAACACGATATGTTTTGGTTTTTTACCTCTAAAAATTTTAGGAGCACTCTGAATTAAGGATATAAATTTGACTGAGGTTGACAAAAAGTTTATTTAAAAGTAGAGTTAATGTTTTAATGAGGGTAACTACATGCCTCGTGGTGGCTATTCACTCCCACAAGCCATAAACTTAGAAAAATTTTACAATATGATAAAACTCATAGATAGTTTTGGATCTGATGGTTGTCCAAGTAGTGTTGTCTCCACACTCGATACAAAAGGTGGCGACTACAAGCGATACGCTAAGAAACTTAATTTAATTACTGTTCGTGCTGCAAAAAGAAAGAAGCTTTGCTTGACAGAAAGAGGAAAATTACTAGCTAAGTATCTTGTAAATGAAAACTATGAAAAAGCTGATTTGTTGATATATCAATCCTTGAAGGATTATATAGTTCAGTTTAGAGTAATGATAGACATATTAGCTTCTAAACCTGAAATTGATGAGGATGAACTTTTCGAGAAGTTAAAAACCGAGTTAGATAAACAATATGTAGGTTTAGATAGAATAGATTTTAGAAGTTTGCTTTCTTTAAGTAAATCTATCAAATGTATCATAAAAAAGGATAATAGAATACTTCTCAGAAGTAAAAATTTACTTTATGATATTGTTATTAAAAAGTTCCTCCAATTAATGAAGGATACAGATATTATAGAAACCGAGGAAGTTTGTCAAATAATTTTGAATGACTTAAAACAGAGTAATAGTGAATTAGATCTTTCACAAATATATGAGCTTATTGATCAGTACGTTAGTTCTCATAATAATTTTAGATTTGTATCTGGTGTTGGAACGGATATAATAGATTCTAATAAGGCGTTAATAAAGAAAATAAAAAATGGTGAATAAACATGCCCTACACGGATGCTAATTTGTCCGATTTTAACGTTTTTAGATTACATGGATTCAAAGAATCGCCATTTCATCCATTAGGTGTAACTCGTCCAACAATGGAAGAAGTTCCCTTCCCAGTAGGTGTTACGGAGGAATTATGTAAGATCATTCAATGGATTAAAAAGACAATATCTTACAGCGATAATGATCTATACTTGGTTGTTGGAGAATATGGAGCAGGCAAGACTGAGATTTTAAAATATATTAAGAGATATATTGAAAAAAAATATGGTTTTCAGGTAATCTATACTTTTTTAAAATATCCACTATGTGAAGTAAATGATATGGTAAAAAGAGAACTGGAAGATAAAGGTCTTGATTCAAAAAATCTTACTAAAACAATTTTTATCATAATTGACGAGGCAGATGATTTTGAACGGGATCTTAAAACTGGAAGAATCACAAAGAGAGATTTATCTAATTTTATAAAAAGTCTTAGGCGGTTTTTGGAACCTGAGGAAAGTTACGGAATGAACATATTAAAGAACATAAAATTATTATTTGGGGCTGGTCCTCAATCGTATAAAAAAATGGAGAAAGAAGCTGTAGAAGTAATTGAACAAAGAATTAGAGAGCAAAAAATTATGCTTCAGCCTCCAGAGGAATGGCAAGTAATTGGTTTTGCTAGAAGAAGAATGTATTTTTATGCAGATAAGTCTTTAAGAGAAATACTTAATGATAAACCTTACTTTCCTTTCACTAAAGGTGTATTAAGAACTATTGCATTAATGTCACGAGTATATCATCCACAGAAAGAATATAGTCTTAGATTTGCAAGTCAACTTTACGATAAACTCTTGTTCTATTCATGCAAATCTTCAACTAGTGAGGTACCGCAAAGAATAGACCATTCGCTAATACTAAAGTTACTTAAAAGTCCAGAAATTTTTGGAATAAATGATGAAGAAATTATCTCACATTTTAAAGGTATTTATAGGATTATGAATGAGTATGCAGCATCACTAAGTTCAGAAGAGGAAAAAACAGTTTTCTTCTACCTTTTTATAGATGATGAGCCAAAATCTCCTGAAGAACTTTCAGAAGAATTAAATATAGAGACTGGCGACATTAAAAGGTTATTACTGAATCTAGAGAATAAACGCTTAATTGAAAAATGTTACATGATATTTAAGGCATCCACTATTGCAGAAATAAAGAAAAAACTTAAAAACATTATTTCCGATCATATTGAACGCGAAAAAGTCCTTAAAAACATAATAATTAGGGAGTATAACACTAATTGGGATCCAGAACATGGATCTAAGGATCTTGTCAGTATTATTGATGGTTTTCTTGACCAAAAATATGGTGAAGAACTTAGATGTGGTCAAATTAAAGCAAATGAATTTAACGAAATAATTATGATAGGAGATATTAGCTCTGCGGGAATCATACCATATCAAGTTGTAAATATTATTAAAGAACACGCAGAACATATAAAATACAAAATCCTACCTCAACTTAAAGAAAGTGTAATTTTAAAGAAGGCTTTACCGCCTCCTGATCACAGACGGAAACTTACGGAGCAAATCCAAAAAAGTAGCCTAAAGCAATTACAATTAGAAATAATAAATAACGTTAGTAGTATAATTTCTTCAAGTCCTTTATTAAGAGCAAAGATAAGGGAAGAAAGATTTGGTGGTATTTGGGATTACCTTGTTGTAAATACTTCTGATGGCCTTCGTTTCACAATATTCTTCTTACCAGAATTTAAGCTTCAAGCAAATAGTAGTAAAATCTTGAAAGATCTAATTGAAGAAGTTGAGAGAAAAATAACACCTGACTTTTATTTAATCTTGTTTTATGATAACAAAAATTTTATTGAGAATGCTTTGAAAACTGTCAGTTCATCAGTTCCCATGCCTCTCAAAATTAATGAACGAGTTTTTTGGAGAAGATTAACCTGGGATGAATTTGTGCAACTTTTCGGTTATGACAAATTAAATGAAGAAGAGAAGAGAAACATCGAAAACGTCATTGTACATGACTTAATAAATAAAAGTAAGGATAGCTTTTTGAAAAGGGCCGATAATAAAGGTTTAATCATTAAACACTCACAAAAGAAAATTAATCGGCTTGCAGACACGTTAAACGAGGCTTGGACAATTTTTGTCCTTAAAAATATAATATCTAGTGATATTATTGAAAGATTAAGAGAGATAAACGAAAGTTTTGTAATAACACAACATAGTGTTCTTTCCGCATACGAGAGAAATATTCTTTATGTATTCGGGTTTTATAGAAACGACGAAATATCATCAAGGGAGCTAGAGAAACTCTTGGATAAAATTTTCATAAAAAAACTATGTCGAATTAAACCTTTAGACTTACTAAATAAAATAATGATTGATATAAAACATGTTTTAGTAAGATGTGGAGAAAATAAAATATGTTTACCTTCTCAAAGTTCTCTTAAAGAAATATTTCGAAGAAAAATCGAAAAAATCGAAAATATGATTAGAGAATTAGAAACAATAGAAGAGGTGAAAATGTATAATATTCATTTAAAGTTAGATTCGTCTAAGTGGATTGAAGTTAGAGAAAAAGTAGGGAACTGCAAAAAGAACTTTGAAATATTTGTTAAAGAGCTACCCGATAGTTTCTACTTTGATAATTTTGATAAGTTTTTGAACCAGGTAGTATCGGCTGCAAAAATATCAACTAAAATCTATTTAAAGATATTTTCGATATTAAGTGATATAGCTGGAAGTCTTAGCGAATTAACATGTAAGAAAGATAGAAGTATTAAATATATAAAAAATATGTTCCAGCAAATTTTCGAAAACTATAAAAAACTTGAAGAACTTGGCGAAGTTCCAGAAGATATCCAGAACGAGCTTGATGAACTTCCCGCGGAAGTTGAAAATCTATTTGAAGTTGGACAGATTGATGAAATAGAACTCAAATTGAATAACTTTCTACAGAAATTGGCGGCTCTTGTTAAAGGTGGCGAAGAATTAAACAAAGAAATATTAAAAATTAAAAACAAAGTGAATAGTTTAAACAAACTAGTAGAAAAAGTAGAGAAATTTACAGTAAATAATAGCGAAGTATTAAAAAGGTTCATAAAAGAAGAAAAATATCTTTCACTTACAATTCTTCCCAAAGAAAACATAAGAAAAATTCGAGAAAAAATCGTCAATGAAGTTCTTTATTATCGTGAAATAAAGCCGTTTATTAACTATTTAATAACTGTCATTGATTCCATAGTAAATTACTTATCAGATGAGTTAAAGGGCATACTCCATAAGGTTGAAAAGTGGACTGCATCTGAACTGGCTGGAAGACTAAACTGGCTAATTATGAGAGGAGGTACTTCAACAAATATCGCCATTAAGAATTTGATAAAAGATCTAAAAAACTATAAGAACGCTATTGATACGGTACTAAATAGTTTAAACATGGATAAACTTCATGATATTAATTTAGCCTTCTTATCGGATTGCTACAATAGATTAAGAACTGTTTTTAAAGAGTTATTTAAGGACTATTATGAAATTGTTTGGCATATCACGAAAAAAGGACCAAAACAAGTCATAGATAAAAATGAACTGTACAAAACTTATCAAAAAGAGCTTGTTGATAGAGTTCTTAAAGATCTGGAAGATCAAAATTTAATTACTGTTTCATACATAACATGAAAACATAGGAGGAATATAAGAATTGTTTATTATTCTTTGTGGTATTTGGTTTGACGAATATATGAAAATCATCAAGGACTACTTATTTTCAGGTTTTACAAACATTAAGGTGGTTGATGGAAATGAAATTGTTGACCTATCTGGATTTATTAACAAAAATTGGCAAGATGTTTCTATTATTCTATTTACCGATAACTACACGGATATTTTAGAAGAACAAATAAATTTGATTGACATTATTGTTAAAAGACGGATTTTCTCCATATTTTTTAACTCTATAATGAATTCAGCAGCTTCTCTTAAGAAAATAATTAATACTAGCGGTTTTTCATATTTTACATGTGCCCATGGGAATGATAAAAACTTTGGAGAATATGACTGGCCCTTGAACAGCGCTAAAGTGAAACTCCCATATTTTGGGTACTTTAAGTCAAGAAGAGTGCCTCTTCTTTCAGGTGTGAATGTGATTCATGCAGATATGGATAAGATTCTATCTTTTACAATTAATAACCAAAGAATATTTATCTCTTCGCTTCATATTCCTGTATTTCTGTTAATTTACATGCCGACTGCTGTTGGTTTTATTTTTAAAAGTATACTTGATAAACTTAAATTTGAAGTGCCAAAAGTCGACACTGAAAGCAAGCTAATTTTTCAAATAGATGAACTTATATTTAGCGACGTGCAAGACGGAAGCAAAGAGCGTTTAGCGTACATTATGAGCGAATTACTTAGTGCGTTTCTCAAAAAAGAAAATAAAATTATCTTCGAAAAGGATTATAGGACGGCCCTTGAAAAACTTCAGCTATTAAAAATATTAGACATTGTCAATGAAAATGATCAAGTGCTCGTTAAAATAAACGAAGAAATTTGCAATAATATTATTAGGCTGGTTAACGAAGGGTATCAATTTAAAACGCTAAGTTTTATAGTTAAGGGGGTAATGGAAGAGTGAGTGTAAAAGATTCAAAATATACCAGCATTATTGAGGCAATTAATCAATTTATAAACATAGATCTCTTCAAAATTGAGAGAAAGCTTAAACAAATTGAAAAAGAAGCTGAAGTATATACCGCAATTTTTCATCCAATAGAAGGCTTTAAAGTGTCAGAAATAAAGGATTACTTAGTTTTGGCAGTAGATGGTGGCATGGCAACAACAAATTTAGAAGGGATTTCTTTGACTTTTGCAACTGCTCACGCATTTTCAACAGTATGTAAGGAATATTCTGAGGAAATAGCGGATGCTAAGGTGATACACTCTGGACCAGAAGAACCACGAATAACCTTTAGCACCGCAATGCGATGTCTTGAATACAATGTTGCAAGAAGGGCAGTAAAAGATTATTTAGAAAAAGGCGAAAAAAATATAGTAGTTCTTTTGGATGGAGCCATCACGTTTCCAGATGAAGGTTTAAGGCAATATACGGAAGGCACCAATCTTGGAGAATGGTATGATAAGTATGTAAAGGCTGTAAACTCGTTTTTTGACTTTATTTACAAAAATAGAGATAAGGTACATATACTATCCGTTGCGAAAAATCCGGTAGCCAATAAATATTTAGTTGGCTTAAATAACTTCTTTAAAACTGAATTCAAAAACAGGGAACTGATTGAAAATAATGCGCGTATTTTTGAAGAATTAAAGAGGAAAAATTCACAATTATTGAATGAAATAGTTCACGTGACCAGAAAAATAATCTCGGCAAGTAAAATATCTGAAAGATACTATTTTTCGATCGCTGTCTGGAATTCCGAAAAAGTTCGTTCAGTAGCGGTAGACGTAACAAATTCAAGTAGATTCGAAATACCAATTAGAAAATTCTTAAGAGAAAATAATCGGGTATTTGCATTTTATTTGAAGGCTTATAAATTTTCTTCTCCCTTTTATGTGGAATTTCCATCATGGGACCTAAATAGATTAGACGATCTAGAGAAATTATTGGTTACAATTTCCCTTATTAGTCCAAAGCTTGGATACCCTTATCCTTTGGTATATGTCGATTATTTAACAAGAGTAGATCAGAACATTAAGAATTTGGTTTTTCAATCTATAAAGGAGCAAGCTATAAGAAAGCTAGGTTTCAAAAGATTCAGGTCTCTGTTTTCCGAAAAATTTTCTAGGAGTGTGCATGCATGAGAAGGCTTTTAGGAATTGTTTTCGGAAGTACCTCACCAGCATATGTTAAAATGATAAAGATAAAAAATCCCAAAGTTAACGTCTTTAAGGGACAATTTGTTGAAATAAAGTATTCACAGTTCAAAGACAAAGATGTAAATGTATTGGGCAGAATCGTTGATTTGGAGATAAAAAATGTTCTACTTGAAGAGGGACTTCTACCAAATCTCTCTGAAGACGCAACGGAGTACTCTTCTCTAGAAGACATTGGTATTCCAAGAGCTCTTACCGAAAATGTAATTGCTGAGATCGAGATAATAGGTCAAGTAATAAATGAGAAAATTTTACGTCCATTGGTTCCACCCAGACCTGGTGATTTCGTTTACAAAGCTAGGGAAGAAACTCTAAAACAATTATTTGGCAGTAAAAAGCCCATACATATAGGGTATTTAAAGGAAAACAGAAACATTAATGTTTTCTTAAATTACCAAGAATTGATCAGCAAACATTTCGCGGTTTTAGCTATGACGGGTGCGGGAAAAAGCCATACAATAGCAGTTATTATAGAAGAAATCGCTTCAAGACTCGAATTGCCTATTGTTGTGTTTGATCCCCATGGTGAATATAGTTCTATGATTATTCCAAAAACAAACCTTAAAAACTTAGAGGATACTAAACGAGCTGAAGAAATTTCATCAAAAGTTAAGATTTTTGTTCCTGGTTATGTATATCCCGCTTATGAAGAATTCTTCGAGAAGAGATATGGCAAAAGAAGAGAAGTTACCCTGCTCAAATTCCACCCTGCAGATTTGGAATTATATCAAATTCATCATTTGCTTTCATCTATATACGGGTTATCCAAGGCACAGGCTAGAGTACTTGAAAAATCGTGGGACGATGTACGATACGCATATATAACTGCGGGTTTATTCAGGTTAAATCAAATTTTTGAAATAATTGAGGAAAAAATCGAAGGAAGACCCGAACAAATCGCTTATGCGACATTAAAAAATAAATTGGAATTATTGTTTAAAAGACCTTACTTCGGTGTTTCTAAATTTGACATAAAACAAGTAGTTAAGAAAAAACAAATTTCAGTAATAGATTTGAGTGGATTGGAACTTGTTGATCAACAAGCTGTCGCCGCAATTATTGCAAGAGAAATACTTGATGCAAGAAAGAAAAGAGAAACAAATATGCCACCTGTTTTACTTATTCTTGAAGAGGCTCATAGTTTTATTCCGTCCGGAGCTCCATCTGCTTCTTCTGCTACTTTCAAGAGAATTGCTGCTGAGGGAAGAAAATTTTTGGTTGGACTAGGTATTGTTTCACAAAGGCCATCTAAACTAGATGCTGACGTTTTATCTCAGTGCAATACTCAGATAATAATGCGCCTAGTTAATCCTAATGATCAAAATTATGTAAGAAATGTTTCTGAGGGGCTATCTTCTTCGGATTTGGAAACTATTAGGGCACTGGGTCAAGGTGAAGCTCTAATTTTAGGAACCAGCATAACCATTCCTGTACTTGTTAAAATAAAGGATAGATTGACACAGCATGGCGGGTATACACCCGATGTTGACGAAGAATTAGAGAGTATGTGACCTTTCGGGATGATGAGTTATGTTTGAACTTTGGATAGGTGAACATAAAAGCCCCCTAAAGAAAAATAGGAAAGAAGATAACGTGATGGATACAGCGTTTAATTACTATTTTGATGATGTTCCTTCATTGTCCTATATTAGTAAACGACTGTTCTTGGATAGCGGAGCTTACTCTGCGATGAGACGTAATATAGAATTAACACCAGAGAGAGTTTTGGATGTTCAAGAGTCTTTAGATCCTGATCTTGCTGTTGTTCTTGATTATCCATTTGCCTCTGGTTATTCAACGTCGTTAATGCAACGTTTATGGAAAAAAACTCTTGAGAATTTAAAACTATGGCAAGAGTCAAGTACATTAAAAGAGGTTGTTCCAGTATTACATGCATGGAGTTTTAGTTCATTGGAAAAAAATTTGATGGATTTAATCAAGATTTCGGACAGCGATGTAGTTTTGTTAGGTAGTATAGTAACGGAGGATATATCGAGTAGTAAAGCGTTTTTTGGAGATCGTCAATTAAATAAGAATATAATTGTAGCACTTTATTCTTCAGTAGAATTTATTAGGAAGGAATCTAACTATAAAATTCACCTTACTGGGTTTGGCTCTTCGCCGTTAACATTGCATTTGGCATATTATATGGGTGTGGAGAGCGTGGATACAGCGGGGCAGAGGAGAAAAGCTGCTTATGGAAAGATTGTATTGCCTGGTACTGGTGAGATTTATGTAAGTGGGAGAAAGGCGAAATTTGGAAGAACTGTTATAAAGAAAAATCAGAAGAAATTGTTAGAATACTGTGAATGTCCTATATGTTCTACGAATCCTGAATTAATTTATAGCGATTGGAGAGCAAGAGCGATTCATAATGAGTATGTTCTCAAAAAGGAGCATCAAAAGGCTAGGATACTTATGGAGGAGGGAGAGGACGTGTATGAGAAATATCTGGATTTTCTTTTTGCAAATAGTGGTTTTAGGCATATTTGGCGTTATTTGAAGAGGTTAAAGCATTATAAACGACTTGACCAGTTAATCAGGTGATAGGATGTGCAGTTTACAGCGTTGGTGAATGATGTGAATTTTTTTGCAACTATTCTTAAAAAGATTGCAAAATATAGTAAGTATGCTCATATAGATATTTCCGAAAAAATGTTGCGACTATGGGGTCTAGATACTTTTGAAGTTTTTTTGCTTGAAGTTCTCTTCGGTAGAGACTTCTTTGAAAGTTATCGTGCAAGCTCTGATTTTTCGTTTAAGGTGAATGTTGAAAAGCTAGGAAGAATACTCGATTCTTTAAAAGGCAAAGATAAGTTTCTAAAAATTTATTTTGATGATAAGTTTTTATATTTCTCTCAGAAAGAGAAGGGCAAGGAAAGTATTATTAAATTAAAATGCTGGTCTGATATTAGAAATCGCAGTAGAATTCCGAGCAGTGGTTTTTTGAAGGTGGAAACTGATTCAAAACATGTGGTAAGCGCCTTAGAGCAGTTGTCTAATGTTTCAGATAGGTTACTCATAGAGTTTAATCCCAAGAATAAGCTTATTATACTTACAAGTTCACAGGAAAATCTTAAAGTGATAAATAAGATTTTTATAAGTAATTTTGTGAATGATGCTGGTTCTTTTGGTACAAAAATAACTAAAATGGAAATAGTACTTGAGTACTTGAAAACATTAACTCCGCTTATGAGAAAGAGCAGTAAAGTTATTTTTGGTTTCGCTGGACAATCGCCGATGTTATTTGAAATTCCAATAGACGATCGTAATGTCAATTTAAGATGTTATCTTTCAAGTAGGAAGATCGTTTTGGAAAATGTTAATGGCGTGGAGGATGAGAGTTTACGGGGAAGACTTGCTTTAGAGAAGAATATTAACCTAGAAAGCGTTGCAATTAAGATATTAAGCTATCTTAGTGATTTTCCGGAAGGCATTGGTTTTGAATTGTTAAAGAAAAGCTCTGTTGACGAGCTCGTAAAGGAGACTGTTAATATTTTGTTAAAAAAGGATATTTTAAGTTTAGGAGACGGAAACAAGTTAATTTTGTCACCAGAAGGTAAGGTAATTCTTAGGGAATTAAAGAAAAATGAGGAAAAAGGGCGTCGCTTGTTAAAAAAACTGTTATATTCACGCATTAGCGAATAATTCCTTTAATGCGGTGCATGTAATGAAAAGAGTACTTTTTGATTAAATGATTAAATTTAATATATCCTTTAGATGGAGTAGTGAGAATATGTCTAAAGATCTAAGATCTTTAAATATATCTTTGATGGCTGTTTTTGCATCTTTGTATGCTATACTTGTCATTGTTTTAGCTCCAATCTCGTTTAGTGCCATTCAAATAAGAGTAGCAGATGCTTTAATTCCCCTATCAATTCTGTATGGATATCCAGTTATATTAGGTGTTACTTTCGGGAATATTGTTGCAAATCTATATGGAGGTTATGGAATCCTTGATGTTATTGGTGGAAGCATAGCAAATTTCTTTGCCTCTTATTTTGCCTATAAACTTAGAAAACATAAGGTAATTGCATGTTTAGCAGCTTCACTAACAATTGGATTAATAGTAGGATCATACCTAGGAATCCTCCTAAATCTGCCTATCATATTTACAGTAACAAGCATTACACTTAGCTCACTAGTCTCCATATCAGGAATTGGATATTCCTTAGTTATTTTAATAGAACGTAATCACTATAAATTAACAGAAACTACTAATTTTTAGTTTTAAAAGTTAAAGTTGAAAATAAAGACTTGAAGAATTTAAGTAATGCTGTGGGTACTATGAGTGAAGAAAATTAGTGAGACAAAGAAGGTTGTATGTATTCTAAGTGAAGGGGGTTGATTCAACCAGTGTGGTGACGTATTGGATAAATAAAGGATATGAGCTATACTTGTTGACCTTCGACTATGGACAGAGATCAAAGAAGGAAATAGAAAGAGCAAAAGAGATAGCAAAGTATTTAGAGGCTAAAGAGCATAAGATTGTGGATATATCTTTTATAAGGGATCTCTATGGAGAAAGTAATGTATTAACAAGTGAAACAGAAGAAATACCAAGTCAGTTTCAAGTAGATCTAATAGTTCCAATAAGAGATGCAATTTTTTGACAATTGCAACTGTGTGGGTTTATTCGATAGAAGATGAGATAGTAGCATATGGAGCCCATATACTTTACTTATCACTCACTAAACCAGCAGTTATCTAAGCTTTAAAGAGAATTAGAGCCAAAATTTACATAGAGGTTTAATGAAGTTAATTAGTGGTTACAATGTTTGAACGCTAAACTAAACCATTACAGTGATTGTTTACAAGAGGGGATGAATGAATTGAAAATACTTAGTATTGAATTTATGAGAAACTCTCTTGAGAATGCTTATGATAGACTTAAGGACATTTATTTTAATACATCTGCTTTAAAGGCTGTTCGGATGTATTCACCGAGAGATTCTGTTGATTTGGAGGTTTGGTCTTTATTTTGTGCGGTTATTGACTTTCAGATACCTGTTATTGGTTGGCTTATTCCTATGCTATCTGGTCTTTGCGAAGAGATCGAAAGCTATGGTCTCAAATTCATAGATTTAGTTTATGATTTACAGTTGGCCAGAAAGATATTTTCAACTTTTGATTGGAGTAGCGATAAGAAGGGATTTAAGCATAGGTTCGTTAATTTAGATGATTTAATTTGTTTTTTAACTTCACTTAAGAAGATGTTGACAAATTACGGTTCGCTTGGAAATTTTGTAAGGCAACTTTATGAGGAAGCGGTAAACAAAGGTCTGAAGGAACCTATTGAGTGCGTGATTAAGGGGTTAGCTTGTGAACTTAGAAGTCATTTTCTAAATGTTTATAAGAAGGCGGGAATACTGGTGCCTGATCCCTCTGGAAATTCTGCATTTAAGAGGTTAAATCTTTTTCTTAGGTGGATGGTTAGGCCTTATCCTGATCTTGGCCTTTGGAATTTTATTGATAAGAAGTTTTTACTTGTTTCTCTCGATACTGGGGTGTTAAGAACTGTTAGCCGTGTTTTCGATGTAAAGTTTCCTGGCGGATCTGTATGGAAGAATGTGTTGAAGGTGACGAAGCTTTTTAGGAATATTAATTCGGAGGACCCTGTTAAATATGATTATGTGTTTTCTAGACCTGCGATTATGGGTTACTGTGCTAAAGATCCTGCTAGAAATAGATGCTATTTATGTCCTTTGAATGAGATTTGTAGTTCTGCTAGTTTACCTTTTAAGCCTAAAGTAAAACCTTTAACTTCAAGTAAGGAAAGAAAGATACTTGATGAATTTTTAAAAATTAGTGGAGATAAATTTGACGAGGTTAAGACTGAGTATCCTGTTGGTGGTAAGAGTATTGATGTTGTAGCTCATGATAGGGATTGCAACTGGTATGTGATGGAAGTGGAGGAAAAGTTGAATTATACGGCGATTGGTCAAGCTGTTACTTATAGGAAACTTTTTACGGAAATTAAGAAAATAAGACCAAAGGCTGTAATTATTTGTAGAGATGCTCCGCTTGATTTAAAGACTGCTTGTGAAGTAGACGCGGGCATAGAAGTAATTTTAGTGTAGAAAAGCTAAAAGACGAAATTTTTCGGGGGATTACAAAATTTACATTATTTATAAGTTTAAGGTTGAAAGATGTTATTAGAGTGTTGAAGGTTGTTTTTGTGTGTTCTTTTGTTTATTTTTTACGTAGTTTGATATTTTATTTTCTGTTTGAGAAGTAAGGTTGTAGCGTTTTGTGGTTTATTCTCTATGGCTGAAGGGGTTCTTGGCAAGTTTTTGGTAGATGGTTGTTGGAATTTTTGTTTGGTTGCGCGTAAATCATAAATATTTTGTGTGCTTAGTTATGGTAGATTAAATTTGGGGGGTTGTGTTGTTGGTTGGTTCTGATGTTGTTTTAGTTTTTAGGGATGTTCTTGTTAGGCTTATGAGAGAGGATAAAGAGAAGGCAGGTAGGAAGAGGAAGTATAGGGATGAACGTGTTTTGTTTGAGGGTGAGGTGGATGTTTTGGTCGAGTTTTTTAAGAGGGTTTTTGAAGATGAGAAATTGGATGTGTTAGAGGAGTTTAGGGGGGTTTTGAATGCTATTAAGGTTGAAAGTTGAGAATTGGGCTAATAGGGAGGATTTTGAGGTTAGGTTTAAAGAGGGTTGTAATCTAATTTATGGGCTGAATTATTCTGGTAAGTCTTCTTTGCTGAATGCTGTTTTTTATGCTTTGACTGGTGTTTTGCCTCATGGTCTGTCTCCTGGGGCTATGGTGAGGAAGGGCGCGAAGGAGGCGACGGTTGAGCTTGATTTTCAGGATTCTAAGGGTAATGTGTATAGGGTTAGGCGGGTAATTAAGGCGGGCCGCAAGAAGGGTGATGCTCACTTATATCCTTTGGAAGGTGGCAAAGAAAGTGAAGAGATTATTTCAGGTGATAGAGAGGTAAGTGAAGAAGTTTTGAGGAGGTTGGGCGTTGGTTTGGGGTATTTTTTGAGGGTTGTTTTTATGAGGGAGGGCGATGTCTATCGTTTTTTGACTAAGCCTGGAAGGGGGTTGCAGGAGGAGTTTAATAGGGTTTTGGGGATTGATAGGGTGACTTTTATCGCTAAAGAGATATCTAAGTTGGGAAGAGATTTGAAAAAGAAAATTGGTGATTTGGAGAAGAAGATTAAGGATGTTAAAGGGAAGGTTGGTGAAGAGAGTGTTGAAGAGTTGGAGAAAAGATTGAGGGAAATAGAGGAGGAAATAGACAAATTAGATGAGGAAATCACTAAAATGGATCAGAAAAGGAAAAAATTGGATGAGAAACTACGTTTGATTGAAGAATTAGAGGGCTTAAAGGAAAAAATTGAGGAATTAAAGAAGAAGATGGAGGATCTTGTTAAGGACATACCGGGTGAGGGAGGGTATAGGGAAAGGTTAGAGAACTTTTTGAAGATGAAGAAAAGAGAACTGGATGAGATGAGGGAGGAGGTAGAGGGTTTAAGGGTGGAGATAAAGAGTTTGAAACTTAAGGTGGGTGATTTGAAGGCGGAAGTTAAGAAGCTTAGGGATGCGGTTTCGGTTTGTCCTACTTGTGAGAGACCTTTGACTCAAGAGGAGGCAAGAGTGGTTATTGAGAAGAAGGAGGAGAGGATTGAGAAGCTAAATGTAAAGATTTCTGAGAAAAGGAGTATGCTTGAAGCAAAGGAAGAACGGTTAAGTAAATTGGAAAAGCTAGTTGCTGGCTTAGAGGAGAAGAGGAGGGATTTAGATGATATACTAGAGGATGTAAGGAGAATTAATGAGAGGATAAATGAGTTAAGAAAAGAGGTGAGGGAGAGAAGAGAGGAAGTGGGGGAAGAACTTCGTAAAATTGAAAGCGAACTTAAATTATTGAATGAGAGGAGGGACGAATTGCTAGTGGAGAAGGGTAAGGTGGAGGAGAAGATTGAGGCTTCTAAGGTTAAGTTGGAGGAGTTAGAGCGTGAGCTTAAGGATTTGGTTCATAAGCATTATGTAGCTGAGTTGTTTGTGAGGGCTTGTAATAATGCTACTGAGGAAGTTGGTAGGTATGTGTTGGATCAGGTTAAGAGGGAGGCTGCTAGTATTTGGGGGAGGGTGCGTGGTGGTGTTTGGGAGGTTGACTGGGATAAGAAGTTGCTGCCGTTTTTGAAGAGTGGTGGTGTGGAGTATGTGGCTGAGCAGTTGAGTGGTGCTGAGAAGGTTGTTCTTTTTGTTGCTTTGAGGGTTTCTTTGGCTAAGCGTCTTGGTAATCCAGGTTTCTTGATATTTGATGAGCCTATTGAGCATTTGGATGAGAAGAATAAAGAGTTTTTGAAGGAGATTCTTTTGAAGCTTCCTGAGGAGGGTATAAAGCAGTTGATTGTTGCTTCATGTGATGAGGGGCTTTTAGAGGCGGAGTGGGACAATGTAATTAGGTTGTCGTCTTAGTGGTGGTGAAGCTTTGATGCGTATGTTTTTGCCTCGTATTCTTGTTTTGGATGCGAATTTTGTTTTGGCTCTTAGGAATACTCGTCATTTGGATCTTCTTGGTAGGTTGAGGGATTTGGTTTTAAGGGCTGGTTTGGAGGTGTATGTTCCTTCTGGTGTTTATGCTGAGGTTAAGGGTATTGATGAGCATTTGGCACCTTTATTGAGTGGTTTCTCGAAGGCGGTGAGGGTTGATCGTGATGAGTTTTTTGAGAAAGTGCGTAGTTTTGCTGTTCGCAATCGATATGTGTCAGAGGATGAGTATGTTGATGTTGAGGTGATGGTTTTAGCAGCTAAATTGAGACGTAAGGGTAATGTTAGTGTTGTGACTTTTGATGAGGGGATTGTAAAGACTGTCAGGTCTTTTTCTGAGTTAAGGGGTATAGAGGTGATTTTCCCTTGGAGCTTTCTTTTACGTCTCATTCCGTTTGTTGATTCATCCACGAAAGGCGAGTTGAAGAGAGCTATTGTTGATGTTTATAACTATTTTTATCAACATAGGGTTAGGAGCGAAAGAGAGGTTAATGATTTGGTTCAAGGTCTTGTTGAGGACTCGGTAATGGCTATGGAATTATCTAGTGAAATTTTTGCAGAACTGACGGGAGATCTTTTGCTTGCGATAGATAAATATTTGAGTGGAGAGAATCTGTCTCCTCAAGAAAGGAGTTTAGTGAAGGAAATAGTTCCTTTACTTGATGCTGTAAAGTTGGCTAATAGTGCTGAGAGCGTAGAAGAACTTGAAGATGCGCTTGCCAATGTAACCTCTACTTTAATAATGTTGGGTAGAGAGCTGGGCCGTGGGAAGATGTCGCAGTTGTTTCGATTGGCATGTTTGTTAACGTCTAAGAGTAGGTTTAGGCTTGTGGCTGCTTATGTTGAGAGGGGTGAGATAGGTAAAGCGATTGTTCATCTTGATTTTTTGAGATATCTGTATGTTTTGCAGCTTGGTGAAGTTGATTTGCGGTTTCTTTCGAAGATACATACTTTGATGAGCTTGTTTTGCGTTTTGGAGAGAAAGTACGAGCAATCTTTAAAGTATTTAGATGTTGCAGGGAAGATTGCGCCGTTGGACTTACATGGAAAAGTTACACGTCTTCTTATTTGCTTAGCAAAAGATAATGTTGATAAGGCGGAAGAAATCTTAAGGGAAATTGAGAATGAAGAGATGCCTGTATTTAATTTGCTTATAAATTTTGTTCACGATTTTATTCTTCGTAGACAGTATGAGATTGCTGCTAAGTTGCTTATACTAGCAAAGAAGTGTAAAGACTGTGATAATGGGTTAATAGAGGAGAAGGCGTTGATACTGCTCAAGCTTGGCCAAGAACTAGATGTAGATGTTAAGAGAAGATTGGAGGAATTGGTTTCGGAGGATATGTTGAGGGATCATACCTTGAAGCCTCTGGATAAGAAACTTCTTGGGAGGAATATTTCTGTGAGTGAACTTCATCCAACGTTGAAAAGTAAAATGATTATAATGGAACATGTGCCGTTGTCTGGTGGTAAGGTGTTTTTGATTGTTTGGAATCAAGCATTAAAATCTAGGTTGGGAATTATAGTTCCAAGAACGTTAAAGGAGAAGGTTTACGGAGCCATGTCAATAACTGTTCTAGAAGGAAATGTAAAAAGAGTGAAACGCCCTACTCCTCAGGAGAAGAAGGAGTATTTTATAAGGGGTATTATAGAACTATCTCATGATACGCAGATTGAAGTTGAAAAATGGAAGATTCCAATAGCCTAGTGTTCATCTTTATTGCAAAATATTATTTTTCTTGTTTTCGATGGTTTTAAATCGGGTTTTTGTTAAATTAATAAAGAGTAACATGGGAGGGTGTGTTTTGGTTTATGAGTTTTTGGTGAAGGATGTTTCTGAAGAGTATTTTATTGTTGGTAGAATTCTTTGCCCAAGATGTAAAGGTAAGTTTAAGGTTCAAAAGCAGAGCCTTTTGTTAAATGCGCTTAGCGTTGATGAACAAAAGAGGATTGGTGCTTCAAAACTCACTGATGAGCTTTTATGTAGGTGTCTTGATTGTGGACATGAGGAGGTTATTTGGTTTCATCTTTCTAAAGACTACGAAAAACGCCTCCATGACGTTGCTAAGTCTCTTTCTCGAGCAATGAAAGGGACGAGGGACGAGTGATTATGGTTATTAGAACTCTACTGGCTGGATGTTAGCTTTAATTGTCTAGTTCAAAGTTTTACTGCATTTTGTTTTGAAGTTTAGTTTAAGAAGATCGTGCAACTTCAATTATCGAAATTTATAAAGTGGAATGAATGATCGTTACGTGTACATTTAACTGGCAAATAAGTAGGATTTATTTTCTGGTAAGTTCCTGAAGTTTCTTTGAATTCCTTCTGGTAACTTCACTTAGTGAGCAGCTATATTAATCTTTTCTTGACATTTTATTTCTCCAGAAGCGGTAGATGCCTTCGATGTAGCTGCTGACTTTTCTTCCTTTTGGTGGACACTCATAGCAGCTTCTCATATCCTTCCTATAGTAGATCTCTATTTTACTGTTGTATGTTATTATTATTGCGGGTTGTATTGGCGGAAACTGGTAGAAGTCGATTAAAAGTATTTTCTTGTTTTCGAATTTTATTGTTCCTTTGAAATTGCAGAAATTTGAGAAAGTACCTGATATGTTTTTCCATAGAGTTATGCAGTATCCGTCCTCATAAGGGTACCAGTCAATTTTAACCTTAACATTATCGTTATAGTCTAAAATCCAAATCTCATCCTTTCTAAGGAAAATTTTCCCGCCGGGTAAATCCATTAGTTTTCGGTATGCCCCCATTTCCACCACCCCCGTTAGGTCTCCTCATAAAATATAGTTCAAAATATAAAAGTTTCGAGGAGTAAAACTATATTTACTGGTGTGGGTAAGGTTGAAATATTCCTTTTGTAAGATTTCTTCGGGGGATGAAATTTGGTGAAAATAACTGTAAATATTACTGATAAATCTGTTTATGAAAAATTAGTTAAAATGGCTGAAATGGTAAATATACCAGTGGAAAAGTTGGTTAAACGTGTTATTAAGGGGGTAGCGTTGCAGGGGGACTTTGTTGTTAAGGAGTTTTTGATCAAGAATCCTATTCGTGTGAGGGGCAAAATGGAGCGATTAGAAGTAGCATTTAGTATAGCGGTTGAATATGGAATGCGATTCTACTGGTTTTTTCTGGAACCGTTTCTTAAGCGGCTTGATGCTTTCGGTCACTATTATGTGGATGATATGGACGTTGACTATGAGGGAAATGTTATATGTTTTCACTTCGCTCTGTTAAGGGGTTCACCGCTACGTATTCATACTTTTTTCTTAGACCTGGAGGGGCTTAGCGGGGGCGTATCGATTACTACCTACACGTATCTTAATGAGGGTACTCCAAAGGAAATACTGGATAGGATGGATGAATTAAGCGGAAGTATTGAAGATGAAATAATTAATCATGAAGACTTTCAAGCTCTAGAAAGCATACGTCTTGAAGTCAACAAAGGAGAGAAAATGATTATATTTAAGGCTTATGCAGAGGAGCACGATGATTTGCCTCCAATACCAGAACTCTCAAACTTCATAAGAAAACTACTAGTGAAGTCAGGATACCAGAAATGGGAAAAAACCTACAATGCCGAAAAGGAATAATCATAAACATATCAAACTTTTTTAACTTAAGTTATTTGTATTCCTTAAAGTTTCTTATTTAGTAAGATTTTTTTGGCTCTTAGTTTTCTTTTGAATTTTTTAAAGTACAGGCTGTATTCTAATTTTTCTAGTATTGTTTCAATAATTTCTATAGCGTTATTTATGTTTTCTTTTGCTTTTTCATTTATTTTTTCACGGAGTAGTGGCCATACGATGTTTTCTGCAATTTCATCTTTTATTCCTTCTGGTTGTTCTTTTAATGTCTCAATTAGTTCGTTAAGGTTTTCTTTTTCCAGAATTGTGGCGAATTTTTTCTCTGCTTTGCTGAGGATTATGTTCTTTGCTTCATTTAAGATTTTTTGTGGTAGGATTTCGTAGAATGGATGACACAATAATAGTTCTGGGCTGATGTCTTTTGTGATTTCATCTATTTTGAGTTTTTCAAGTTTATGGTGAATATTGTTTGATATTTTTTTGAGATTTTCTACTAAATCCCTTGGGTGATACTCTGAGTAGTAGATGATGTTTTTTATTAGGTTTAGGCAGTCTGGTGGTGATAGTTTTTCAAGGATAGGTGTGTTATCTAGTAAGATTTGTGTGGCTTTTTCCATTATTCTGCAACTTATATCGTAGAAGTTGTATTTGTTTAGATTTAGAAGGAAGTTGAGTATGTTTATGGGTTTTTCCTTCTTTAAGCTTTCAATGACTTTTTCAATTATGAAGTTTTTAATTTTGGTGGTGTTTTCTTTATTAACGTATGGTTCTCTGTGTTTTATATGTTGATCTATTGTGGTTACGAGTTTTGATGCTAAAATTATTCGGTTATCTACGGAAAAGGGTGAAATTTTTTCTAGGAGAATGTGAGATATTTTATTAAGGGTTTTTATGTCTTCGACTATGAACTCGCAGCTTTTATGCTCTAAAATCTTGAAGAAAGCTTCTAGGTCATCTATATACTTAACGTTTTCTAAGACTTTCCTTGCGTTTTCTTCAATTTCCAATGTCAAGTAGTTCCCATTTTCAATACCGATCAGAAGCATCTGTAACTTATCAGTTATTTCTGCTTGTTTCATTTGTTTTATGAAGGAGTTTATAGCGTAATTTAACATGATGCATGTTGATTTGATGGTAGGAGAACTTAAATTTTTAATTTCAGGTTCAGGAAAGGAGAGATCATACATTTCACCGTATTTTTCGAAAAATTCTGCAAACTTTGAGAAAAATTCTATGTTGGGTCTGAAATAAGCTTCACTATGAACAAAAAAGTCCGACTTTTTAGTAAATTCGTCATCAAAGGTAATTATGCTTCTAATTATTGACTGTTTTAGTGGACTATATTGTTTTGTGAGTTTCCGTAGGCATGATAAGACTTCATTAATATTGTTGAAATCGGATGAAAATGATGCGCTGGCATGAATGTCTTGGATGTCTCTTTCATATTCTTTTCCCTTCATCTTTTTCCACTCATTTAAAGATTTATCTACGTCAACTGGAACTTTATGTTTTTTTCAATACATTCAAGGAAATATTTAAAAATACATTCTTTGTTGAAGCTTTTATTTCTTGAGTTTTTTCTAACAGAAGTTATTTTGTTAGATTTTTAATTCTTTCTCGTAAAATTTCATTAATTGTGTTACGAGTTTTATGAATTGGGAAAGTTCGTGTTTGAAAATTTTTAATTCTAATACTGATGAGAATGGGTAAAATTGCCAGGCTTTGTCGTAAGAGTGTACAAAATAGCTGTATTTGCTGTAGGGCTTGTTAATGTCGACTTTTGAACATTTTCCAATTAGTTGAATAACAAAACTTGTGGACGGATAAGGTATCACAATGATGGGTGGTGTGTTGTCTAGTAAAGAGTCAACTAATTCTTCTATAAACCTCCTTATCAGGATCGGATAGTGGCCCACCCTTAAGCTGGATAATCGTTCTTTCTAAATCTCTCTCTACAAACATTTTAAACCTTTTTGAATTAAAGAGAGGAACTGCATCTTTGAGATGAGTGGGGATTTGTTCATTGGCTCCAATTAAAATTAAAAATAGGGGATAAGTCGTATTATTAAGCAAGGTTCGACTTATTTGTTTCTTTTTCCAGCCATATTTCTCATTTATTTTTTCAATAATTTGCTTAAGTGATTTTTTCAATTGACTTAAGCTCTTTAAAATTAACCCTTTTTCCTTGGCCCATTCATACCATTTTTTATTAGGGATCCTTAAAGGGGGTGGAGCGTACATATCTATCCAGTGCATTTCTTTCTTCTTAAATAATAGAATATCGTCAAGGATAATCCATGCAAGGCTTTCTAATATTTTTCTCATCTCTCTATAGCATGTAGAAACTATTCCTTCGCTAACGCAGTTTTTCATTACTAGTAAAGTTGATATCATTTCTGGAAGATAAGCAAGAGTCAAGGGGAAAATGTTTCTTTTTATTAGCAGTTTTTTACGAAGTTTTCTTCTAGTTTGTCTCAGCTTGGCAACAAAATCTTCTATTATTTCATTTATTTCTTGGATTTCGTCTTTTAAAACAGTTTTCACAAGGTTCTCTGTTTGAGGTTCTTCTTTCATCCATGCGACCCCCCTCTACATACAAAAAGATATTCATATTTCTTCTCAAGTGGAATATCGCTTTTAGCGTACTCTTCAAGAAAGTTCTGAAATTTATTCCAATTAATTCTTATTTGAATACCGAATGGTCGTTTAGCATAATAAATTATTCTCTCTCCAGTTTTTTTAAATCTCTTAACCAAGACAAGGGAATACCAGTCACCATATTGCCTTATTAGTTCATTGAATTTATTTTTTAATTCAAGAGATTTCTCGTATAATTTTTCCATATCATGATTATATTTAGTAGATAAGGAATAAAGTCCGATTAAAAAGTGATCCACAAGTCCGTTCGGCATATCTACATATACATTATGAGCCGTACCTTCGACCTTAAAATGGGGATTCGTTGATCGTCTTACGCCAAATAGCGGCCAATTGAAGCTTAAAGATGAAATAGGGAATAAAATATTGTGGATTCTTTTGATAGCAGATTCATCTATGCGCCATTTTCCCCCCTTATATGTTAATTTGAGTTTTTTAAGAACTCTTTCGGCACAATCAGATTCTAATGACCTTAAAATGTGAAGCAGTTCTTTTTCATCGATTTTTCTCTTAACTCGACAAATTTCGAAAAGAGTTGAATGCAATCTATTATGTATGTCATCTAGTAAAATAGGTTTTCTAGACAGATGTGGTTCTTCTATTAAAATCCACGTAGCTTTTACTTTTTCTAGAAGTTTATGAAGCTTGCTATCCCGCCATACGTAAAGATGATATAGCTCCTCCAAGTATTCTTTATCATCATATGATATGTTTTTTATTAGTTCATTTGTGGTAAAGGAATTTATCTTTCTATGGTGAAGATACCAAAGCGCCCAGGCTATAAACCTTTTAATGCTTGTTTTAATTCTTTTTTTAATTAAGTAATAAATATCGTTAAAATTATTAGATTTATAAAAAACATCATCTTTCTTCGTTAAAAGACGGCTTTTCAGTAAGGCTCCAATCACATACTCCATGGCATTGAGAGATCGCTGATACATCCTGCGAATAAGAGGATTATTAGATTGTTCTATCTCATTGATTATGGCGTCTTTTAGCTCTGATATAGTGAATTTTTGTTCATCTTTGAATATTAAACTAGATCTCCAACTAAGCATGCTCAATATTTCCCACCGATGATCTAGGATAATTTTAGGAGGGAGCTTAGACAATATTTCTTCTACTTTCATGTCTCCCACCTAAAAATATTATTTTAAAGTTAAATGGGCTTCCAACTTTGCAATAAGATCTAAGGTATCAACTAAGTCCTTTGCTATCATTATTAATAATAAAAATTCCGTAACAATATTTTCGGTATTACATCAATGAAGAAAAGTAGAAGAGGACAAAAGACCAAAGATAAGAGGAAGAGATCAGCATATACTAAGGGTTTGTATGCGTAGAAGGTTGTGAAGCGGAGGTTGGAGAGGAAAAGTTATTTGGCTAGGTAGAATAAGGGTAGCAGGGTTAGTAGAGAGAAAAGGCTGAGGCTTCGGCGGATTGCTAGGAAAATAAGGCAAAAGTATTTGCAATGAAGTATAAGAAGGAGAAAGTATATTCAAAAATAATGTACCAATGATTTTAGTGTTTTCTTGGTCAAGTTAATTGAAGAAGGACTAATAAAGATCGCAAGAGAAAAACTAAGGGGGAATGCAGATTACTTAGATTCTAAAGGATTTTCTGGGTGTTTGGAAGGATCTTTATCCGTGGATCCTTATCCGTTTAGGAGAGAGGATTTTGGGGATGATCTTCTTAAGATTGCTGTTTACGGTTTGTTGAGTAGGGGTAATCTTCTGGATTTGGTTGAGAATTTTATTTTTGTGAGGAGAGAGAAGGATAAGTTGACTAAGGTTATGGCTGATATTTTTACAACAAAGATTAAAATAAATAATGAAGAAGATTTGAGAAACGTTGCTTTTATAATAAAGGGCAAATCCTTTAAATCGATAACTTCTAAGGATGTAGCTCATCAAATTATAAAAGCATGTAGGTTATCAGTCGATTTAGTCGTTCTTGCTCACGTTGGAACTCTTGCAGATGATGCAAAAATCGATTTGATTGAACAATGCAACCTTAGAAGAAGAATGTATGCAATAATAAATATAAATGATTTGGCAAAGATTCTTTTAGCATATAATGAAATCTAAACATCTAAGATGAGTATATTTACTCTCTTATGCTTTGGTGTTGAATATTGTTTTCTAGTATAACGACTACTTCCATCCGATGTTTTCGAGAATTATGTATTGAATAAACGGATCGTCAAAAAGATCCCAAGGCTCTTTCTTAAATTCTAGCTTCATTCTCTCTTTAATAAATTTTAGTGCACATGCAATTGGAATATTTAAAACTATGTCTTCACTAGTAGAATCGGATCTAGAGAAGAAAAGCTTCGCCAATGCAACATTACCTCTGATTTTAATTGGAACATCTTCGATTTTCTCTGATAAAAACTCATTTAAGCCGAGTCTATTCAGAGCAAGTTCTATTTTACTTTTCTTAAATTTATTTCTTAAATCCTGCGGGTCTTTGCTGAGCGATACTTCACAGATAACAGCTATATTAAAATTATTATAGTCTACACCATGTTTCCTGAACATTTCCACCAGTTTTTTATCGGGAGTTAGTATTTTTCTATCAACTATATTTTTACCAATAACTATTTCTTGTGCACCTCGCGGCTTATATCCTAGAATGTCGGATTCTTCTCTTCCTTTGTGGTGGACGAAGTTCTCTATAAGGAAGAACCCGTTTAATCGAAGATACCAATATGCAATTCTCTCTCCAATATTTCTCATTTTTATCCCCTATAAGTCGGAACTAAAAAAGGTCTTTAAGTGTTTGTAAGACATTTAAGATATAAGGGTATTCAAACTTTAATAAATAGCAAATTGTTACAATATTTTTAGAGCAAATAATTACCAAACAAAATATGAAGTAGTATAGTCTTATTTTGCTAAACGCAGTTAGTACAATAATTGTCAGAATGGATACTCCGAACTGGATTTATATCTCCTAAAAGATTAGTACAAATAAAAGAGTCCTTGATCAATTAGGATAGAATTTTGGGTTAAACTTAAGATTATGTCTCGGATATAAGACATGATCCATGTTTATGCGTGTCGATTATGCTATACCAATCAATATTTGTGAAGTATTCGTCTCTTGGTTTTAAAATCTTATTTCTTGAAAATACTAGGAACTTTGTTTTGACGCCATCAAGAATGTTACCATAGTGGGTTCCATGATGCGCAGCTTTAATTAAAAAGAAAGGTATTTCTCTCAAATCTGGTTTAGCACATCGAATATTTAATGCAAGATCGCTAGCATCGCCCAAAAATAACATATGTGGATATTCTTTAGAGCTAAATATGAGAGATGCGCTATTAGTTAACTTTTTAAATTCTTTTTCAAGTTCACCTACAGCTCTAATTAAACTGCTTGGTAAGCCTTCCCTTTCAACATCTAAATAGTCTTCTTCTAAATAATTATTAAACCACATTACTTCGATTGAATCTGAAAATGCTCCACTTAGCACGTTATAAATTATATTGAATGCACGTTGTTGTCTGCTATCAAGTTGATTTTTGATGTTGTCGATTCTTTTTCTTAAATTTTCTAATTTTCTTCGCATAAATTGATCTAAAATGTGATAATCGGGCCATAAAACTTCCCATCTAATATCTCCGGCATAAAAAGTGTCCCCTCTATGTAGTGCCTGAATTTCTTTGGTAGATTTTAGAAGAAGAGGAATTAAGGGATAATTTCTGAATTTTGTGATTATAAAAAGGCACAGAATTTTCAAGGATGGCTTTTCCAACGTTAGTAGAAGGAGGTAAAGCAGGAACATATAACTTATCAAAAAAATTCTTGGAACTAAACTAATAAAATTATAGTGATCCCAATGATAATGTGTAATTGCAAACTGTTTTTCGTTCACGAAGTTTAGGACAAATAATTTTTTTTAAAATTTTGTAAATATCTTCTTCTGCCTTGAGAACCTGCATCAATTAAGAAGCCTTTTTTATTGCATAACGTAATGGTACAATCACCATGACCAACATTAACGATGATTGTTATCCTATGAGACTTCTCGAACTGCATGCATGCTAAGCATTTATGGAAGTCTACTTCCCCCATAATGACTTCAGTTATTCTGTGATAAGTATCTATTGTATATAATCGCGTCCATGAAAACAAGGTTACACCCCTCCTAACAACTATATTCCTCTTTAGATGATATTAATTTTATTATAAAACAGAGAGTTTTCTTTTGTACCTCAATTTGTCAATTAGATACTGGCATACATAATGCACATATGGCATGCAAATGGTTGCTAAGAATAGTTCTTAACAACTGGTAATCGAGCTTTCTGTATTTAGTTGTAAGCATCTACAATAAGTATAAATTTCTCGATGTGTTTTTGAGAAACAACTTCTTCGAAAGAGGTTACAGAATTTTACATCATTAATTAATGGATATCTAAAGAAATTATGGAAATGAAAATGGTAATTTTGAATTGTTTTATGAAAAGTGTTAAGAGCAATGGTTAAAGTATGTGAGGATATTAGGTCTATTCCTGCGACAGAAGATTTCAGGGATGAAGTTCAAAGAATTGTAGAAGAGGTGATTAATCCGAAGCTGCGAAGATTAGATAGAGAATTTAATAGAATAAGGAAGTATTAGTGTTGAGGGGATGCGGCAATAGCGGATTTGAAGAGAAAATATGGTTATGAAAATGTTTTTATTACTGATATTGAGAAGGAACCTAAACGATTGGGGTTAATATGGCGTCTTAATCCTCGTATTAGGGGACAAATATTGCAAATGCTATTCTCCGAAGCCTACCTTACTGTTAGGTGGAATTTAGGATTCCGCAAAACTTGTCCTTTATTTTTTACCACTTAAATTAAGAATGTTCTCCTTCCTTCATGATTTTCGTCTCATTTATTTTCTTAACATTACTTACCATGTTTCTATAGCTTTAGAGCTTTATTTCATAATGTAAAAATTAATATATAAAAAATAAAAATAATTACGAAAGTTAGGGAGATCTGTTTTGAGTTTCGATAGAAAAGCAGAAAAAATCATGATGGAACTGGAGAGCATAAACTTAGGTTAATAGAAAGATGTGAATAACTATGTTGAATGTTAAATGGGATTTCCTAATTGGTGTTTTTATTGGTTTATTAGTATCTCTATTTGGATATTGCATAAATCATGTATTGAGATTGAGAGAAGCACGGTTGGTTCGAGAGTTTGAGATGAGAAAAGAAGGAAAAGACTTTTATCTGCCTCTTTATGGATTTTTTGCGGAACTAGGTGATCTGGCAACTGGTTATGTCAGAGCGGTACGCCAAGGAAAGGCACAGGTTTTAGTTAAGCAAGGTTTTCCATATTTGACGCCAGATGAAATTGTCTCAAAATTTAAGACGGAGTTTAAAGAATTGTTGAAATTCATTGGTGAAGCAAGGGCCAAGGGATATGAAGTTTTGTTACCATTAGAACTTTCTGAAATCATTGCAGATATTTTAGCTATTGGCAGTGTCCTATGTGAAGGGGGGAAAGATGAATGGGACAGTCAACTTATACAACAATTTGATGAACAATTAATTCTTGCAATGAATACAATTGAAGAACTTCTTTGGTTGAAAAGAAAAAAATGATAAAAAAGGAGAGATATTGGATTTGAAAATTTGTTATTTAAGGAGATGATTAAATGTCTGAAGAACAGGAAAAAAGGGTAGAAAAGAAAAAGGTTAAGTTGCGTCGTATTTCTTCTAAAACTATTGAAATTAAGAAGGTGGCTATAAAGTCTGGTCAAATAGAGAGGAAAAAGAAAGAAGTGACTAGATTTGTGAAATTAGGGACAGAAGAAAGCAAAAATACAAAAAATTACCGGAAAAAATAATAAATTAAATAAGAGTAAAATTTGTAATGCTTTATTCATTTAGTCACAAATACGTATCGGAAGATAAAAGAGATTATAGAAGGGGGAGGTGATATGAAAACATATGTGGAGTGGCTTGAAGATTTTCGAAAGAAAATTTATGAAGGATATGAAAAGCATAGGATGGATAAACGATTAGCGGGACATGTTTGCGAGGTTAAGAAACCTGCTAGGAAGTTATTGAAGTTGAGTGGTCCAGTTATGGTGTATGGTGTGCCAGAGAGTGGAGAGTTACCGCCATCAGTCGTTGTTGGTACTCAAGATGTAACTCCATCTAATGTAGGTTTTCCCATAGATATGAGAGATTGGGCTGAAGACCCTAGTAGACGGAACATGGATACGTTTATGACTAAAAAGGGTAAAGAAGTT
>Ga0164310_10000150_pt1 | contig 34909 bp, 33 predicted proteins | sample GuaBasSedimGuay1_FD_121795 | JGI IMG/M metagenome (GOLD analysis project Ga0164310, IMG submission 121795) | Subseafloor sediment microbial communities from Guaymas Basin, Gulf of California, Mexico - Guay1, Core 4569-9, 0-3 cm | ecosystem: Environmental > Aquatic > Marine > Hydrothermal vents... | reverse complement strand
ATCTTTAATGTCTCTGATCCCGCAACCCCAACGCTCTTGAGCAGTTTCAATGAAGAGCGCCCCGTCTCATTTAGAAATCCCTGGGACTCTAACTATGCTCCATGGGTAGAGGTCAGCGGGACAATCGCAGTACTTGCAGATGGCTATAATGGGCTGTTATTTATTGATATTGCCGAGCCAACAAGACCAGTTCTCCTGAGTAAATTCCCAGGAGAAATACTATATTTCTCTATCCGGGGAACTTTTGCCTATGTTGTCGATGATGGTACTGCAAGATATTCCAAAGGTAATGTTTTTCGCATCATCGATTTTTCCGACCCGAGAAAGCCATTCATGACGGGAGAGATCAACAGAACACAAATAGGAGGGTTTTATTATGAGCCACTCATCTCCGGAAACTATGCTTTTTCTACGCCAGGGCCAGAAGTTGTAGCAATTGATGTTTCTGACCCATATAATCCCGTCGAAGTGGCAAGTATTGATATCGATGGAGGAAATGAGCTTGCGAAGGTAGGTGATTATTTGCTGGTGGGACGCATTGTTCATAATAGTAATGACTTATTAAAAGTGGTCGATATCAGTAACCCTCTTGCACCTGAGCTTGTCGCCGTTTACGAGACAACAGCATCGACAATAAATGATATTTGCGTTGTGAATCAGACCACTGCCTTTCTTGCTGATTCCGGGAAGAAAAAAGTCATTGCACTAAATATTACAAACGTTGAAAATATCTCATTGATTAGTGAATACAAGTCGCCGCTTGAATTCAAGTTCGAAATCTTTTCTGTGGCAGCTGGAAAAAACAATCAAAGCTTATTTTGTGCGGATTATCATTTTGGGCTCTTCGCACTTGATATTTCCAATCTCAGTCAGCTTTCCCTTATCGGCGCTTTTGACACCAATGGTTTAGCCTGGCGGCTAGCAGTAGAAGGCAATTACGCCTATCTTTGCACAAGACGCGATTGGCCATATTATCCTTCCAAACTTGAAATTATTAATATTGCCAATACAAGCGCACCGAAGCTGGTGGGAAGCTATCAATACCCTCAAGATGCAATAATGGACATCGTTGTTTCAGAGGGGTATGCGTATTTGGCTATTGCAAAAGAGGGGCTTGATATTCTGGATGTACGCGACCCCACGAATCCCGAACTCGTGGGACAATACCGCTTTGAACCTGAAGTCGGCAATTTCCGCAGCCTTGTTCTCGATAAAAAATATCAGCGCATCTACCTCGCCCACGACTGGCATGACCTCTTTATCATCGATTGTTCGGATAAGACAAACCCGCAGCTCTACTGGCGGATTGCAATTGCTGAACCGCTCTTCGCTCTCGGAGATATCTTCCTTGATGGCGAGTATCTATATCTCACATCCATGGGCAGTGGGATTCTCGCAATAGTGGATATCAATTATGCCACGCCGGTCAATCCTGTGGCGCTTTCTTGGCTTTATTTTCCCAGCCGCGTGAATGCGATTTATGTTCGTGGTGACGTGATCTTTCTCTGCAACGATTGGTCTGAGCTCCGGATGATCGATGCCAAGAACAAGTCTGCCCCCCTTAAAATCGCCCGGCTCTCTAATGGCTGGGGCTTTGCTCAGGCACTTACAGTGGAAGATAACTATGCCTATATTGCCCAGTATGCTGGCGGTTTGCGTGTTGTTGACATCACCAATCCCAGCGAGCTCACAGAAGTTGCCGCCGTTCGCGACCACTACCGTGGTCTTTGTTATGATGTTGTCTATCATGAGGGGCTAATCTTTATTGCTGACGGCTGGGATGGTTTGGAAATCTATCGACTGAACAACCACGAACCTAAAGAACCAAGCCTTTATATTGTTGTCTTTATTCCCATTACCACAAGCTTCTTCGTTGTTACTATCTTATTAATCAGAGAAAATAGAAGAAAGAAATAATTACAATTAAAGACATTTTCAATTTCAAAACAAACAATCTAACTTACCTTTTTTTGAAAAACCCTACTGAACAAGGGTTGATTTTTACTCGAATAATTTCGTGGACTACTTTCTTTGCCGTGACTCCTTCATTTTTATAACTTTTAGAAGAACATCTTTTGCCTTCTGTTCTAGTATGGTGACTTCTACTCCTGCTTCCCGTAGTAAATCAATTCCCTCGGTGTCTGAATACGAGCCGGAAACTACCACTCGTTTAATCATTGCATTAATGATCATCTTTGCACAAATCTTACAAGGATAGCCTGTGACATAGAGCGTTGCTCCTGCAGTTGACTCACCATGGATTGCACATTGAATGATAGCATTTTGTTCCGAGTGAACCCCCCGGCAAATCTCATGTTTAGTTCCACTTGGGATATGTAATTCGTCCCGTAAGCAACCGATATCGATACAATGAGGCATCCCTCGAGGTGCGCCATTATATCCCGTGGAAATAACATGATTATCTTGTACGATTACAGTGCCAAATTGCCTTCGCAAACATGTTGAACGTGTTGAGACTAATTCAGCCATTGCGGTGAAATATTCATCCACAGTTGGACGTATACTATGCTGGGGTTTCGAAGTAATGCGTTTTTTTGGCTCTTTTTGGGACAATTTTTCAACCTCTATCAACAAACAAGGCAAATTAATTTTAAGTGTATAGATATAATGTATAATAAGCTTGTTGTTGGAGGAATGAAACTTGACTTTTAAGGAAAAATTCTTACTAAATTTCTTGGAAAAACGTGTTGATCAAAGTTGGTATTTACAACATTTGCAAACGATGCGAGGGCGATTTGAATTTGAAATCTTAAAAAAAGTCATTTTAAATTATCTTCCTCCTGAAGACAGTCTTATATTAGATGTCGGCATTGATCCGGGGATTTTTTCAAAAATTATCGCAGAGAAAAAGCGCCGAATAATTATTGCCGATATTTCTGTCGAACAGCTACAAATTACACGTAAACGATTAGAGAAGGAGAATCTCTCAAACTTTTTCGAGCAGTTTGCAGTTTTAGAATCATTTACAGACTTGCGACAGTTTGATAATGAAACGTTTGACTTGATAATTAGTCTTTATGGCACACTTTCCTATACTTGTGACGAGAGAAAGAACATGCTAGCCGAATTAGCCCGTGTCTGTAAACCTGGTGCACCAATAATACTCTCAGTAAAAAATAAAATAAATTATATCCGTTCGACTATCCTTAAAGCCGATCTTGAAAAGCTCCTGGACCCCTTAAAAGCGGGCCTTTGGGAATTTCTCGACACCAGCTATAAACCTTTTGAGGATTTTCCGGCAGAACCATCCTATTATGCCTTTTCTTCTGATGAAATTATGAAATTACTCGAGAAATGTGGTTGCGAACTCTTGGAAATTCGAGCATTAAATTGTCTTTTCCCTTATATGAGTGAAGAACTAGTCAATTTATTTGAAAATAAAGATATTTTAAAGACCTTATTAACATTGGAAGAACGCCTAAGTACAAATCCCGGCCTTCTTGACACTGGCTCAGAGCTTTTAGTTGTCGCAAGAAAGGCCTTTCTCTAAAAAGAAAAATGGAAAAAGCCAGCTGAGGGCTGAATCATCCAGAGAAGACACAAGCGGTTTTACTCGAGAATTTCTTCTACAATAGCAGCGGCAATAACTCGCCCTTTTTTCCTGAGAATAACTCGGCCCAGTTTTGGAACATCAGCTTGTTTTTCAATCACAATTGGAGACTTCGTTTGTAAAATCACACTGGCAACTTCGTCTGTGAAGATCATAATTTTTTTGCCATTAATTTCTCGAGGTGTATTTTTGTATTTGGGATTTTGCCGGTAAATTTTCAAGATTGCTTCTACTTCAGCTTCCACATGGTCCGAGCCGGCATGCAGGATTGTCAGATTCCCTAGAACGAGAGGATGCAAACCGAGATAAAGTAATCGCACTTGCACACGAGGTTTAAATGGTGGGGGATCTGATATATGCCCTACAACAGCACCGCGACGAATGTCTTCCTCGGCAGAACCTTTAAGAAGAAAGTTTACATCAATGCCACATCTCGCCTCTGTAATCTCCTTCTCATCATCCCAGAGAGTTTTTACTGTTGCTTTATTTAACCCTGGTGAGACAATAACACGATCATTAGTTTTTATTTTTCCACTAATAATTCGTCCATAACCAACAAGACCCATGCCGGGTTCTTGATAAGCATCATAAACTACTAACCGCAATGACTTATCTGATAAATCTTCAGGAATGGATATTTTTGCAATTGCTTCTTTTAAGGTGGGACCGGAATACCAAGGCATTTTTTCGCTTTTAGTAACTAAATTATCTCCCATCAAGCCACTAATTGGAATAAAGGGGATGGCATCCAGATTTTTAATCCAAGGGCTTTGAATCTTTTTCAAAAAGTCAATGAGGATTTGTTTACAGGTATTAAATCGTTTTTCAGAATAATTGGCACTGTCCATTTTGTTTACAGCAACAATAACATCTTTGATTCCCAAAACAGAGGCGATGAGTGTATGCTCAAGTGTTTGGCCTGAAGGTGTTATTTCATCTCCAGGTTCTAATCCTGCCTCAATTTCTCCTCGACCAGCACTAATTACCAAGATACACGCATCAGCCGTGCTTAGACCTGCAATGGTATTTTTAGTGAAATCACGGTGACCAGGATTATCGATAAGCACGAATGAACGACCATTAATCGCAAAACGCCTAAAAGCGATGTCCATCGTTTTCCCTTTTTCTTTCTCCTCCGGAAAGGCATCTAAAACATAAGCCCATTTCCAGGAAGACATCCCAAGTCCTTCAGCATCAGCTTCATTTTTTTTCATCACTCGAGGATCGACAGCGCCAATTTCATATAAAAATCGACCCATAAGCGTTGACTTACCGTGATCGACATGACCAATTACCGCAATGCTGGTCAAAGGTTGATAATCTGTCATTGTTACACTTTTCCTTAAAGCTTCTCTTTTAAGATCTTTTTTCTTGTGGCACTTGAACTTTTTCTTCTTAAAATCTTCCTATAAGAAAGAAGGTTTTTCTGCCAGCTCTATTACCGGCAAATAATTCCATTTTGTTGTTGTGGGTGTCGAGTCGCAGAATTCCCATTTCTCAACCTCGAGTGAATTATATTTTATAAAATGGACCTTCTTGGGCTTTTCATCAAGCTCGACAAAAAAGTGCATTGGCAATCCTCTCAAAGAGTAATAGCCTACCACCCCAGTAAGAAATCCAATGAACCATTTTTCACTTTTCTCATCTTGATACAATAGAAAATTCAACCCCACATTTCTTGTTGCACTAAAGAATGCCATTCGTATAAGATCATCCATAGATGCAAGACGCATTTTTAATGCTGGGGGGAGTGTTGTTTCTTTATCCATTTTACTCACCATTCGAGATGGTTTTGTTTCTACTTTAATTGTTTTTCGATTCTTATTCTAAATAACAATTGAAAAAAGCAATCACTTTGCTCTTTTACAGCTCAGTTCATTCAGTCGAGAAAATGCTTCGTAACCGGTCCTCGGGGTGGAAAATGAGATCACCAAAAGTGCTAGTAATGACCTGTTCGAAATTGCGGTATGCATCTAAAAAACCCACATTCACATCTGGAAATTGTTTTACAAATTTCCTGGCAATGTCCCTGATTTTCTCACGAATGGTTGTGGAGTGATTATTACTATCACAAATAGCATAAATCGTTACCGCTTGACTATTTTTCAAAATTGCTTTGTGCAGATAAATAGTGAAGCGTGTCATTTTAAAGGACTCAGTCTCATCCTCGAAAATCTCAAAAGCAAACGTTTGAATTGCCTCTAGCAGTCCTGGCGTGAGTAATTTGTCATGTTTTGAAGATTCTTTATAGTATCGAACCTTTACAATAGGGATTCCACTAAACACTACTCCTGCTTCAATAATTGCCACGTCAAATGTTCCTCGGGAAACTGATTTTGTCTATTTTATCTTGAAAAAATAAATACTTTTCTAATTGTTTTTTGATTGTTTTTTTGTCAGTTTTTTCCGGTATTTTGCAATTATCCATGGTTTTTCGATCATCTTGATAGTATTCAACGCTAATTTCATTGTTTTTCGCTCATCAAACACCAGAGCGAGTTTTGCCACAGCGCGAAGATGATGGATAAGCGTATCAAACCAACGGTAAATATCCCCAGGATAGGCATAAAGGTTATAATTTGTTGACAATTCTGTGGCGATTTTGCGCAGGTTCTTATTTTGCAACCGTAATTCGACTATTTTGCGAGAGAGCTCTTTTTCTCCACAACCACACCAAGGATTTTCTAAACATTTACAATTAAAAATGTCTTTTGACCATTTAGCAAAAGTTTGAACAACTAAATTTGGTAAGTTTGCCCGTTTTTCTAATGCAGACTGCATATATTCGAGAACCGAACCAGAAAAAAGGTTGGAACCAATATAACCACTTTTCAACGTCTTTTCGATTTCTGCTTGAATTTTACTATTCAAGAACACAGCTGTAAAAGGTTCAAAAGCAACAGCAATCTCCAATGGACTTAAAAGCTGTAATTTCTTTTGAATAGAACAAGCTTCTGTTGGTGAAAGAAAGGTTCGTGAAGTAGCAAAACCCAATTTTGTTGCCCGAGGACCCACTTGATAAATTTTTATCATCTCGAGTTCTTTGAGCATTTGTAATGTTGTTTTTAACGTCTCTGAAGGCCCAAGTAAGTTAGAATAGTAGCGCACCAGTTCTCGCAAGTCAGCGTTTTTCATGGTAACTATGCCTGCTAATAATTGTTCTAATTGCCGTTCGCCTTCCATTTCAGGTTCGACCGGGGCGATTTCTTCTGTGAGAAGCTCAAAAGCAATTGAATCTTCTGTTTTGTCCATGGAACTGTGATATCGTCTATTTGGCTCCACAACCAGCACAATTTTTCCACGATCATGATAACCAAGTCGCCCTGCCCGACCAAACATTTGATGGAATTCTGCCACTGACAACCAATTTATACCCATTGCAAGTGACTCGAAAATAACCTGACTAGCCGGAAAATCAACTCCAGCACCTAAAGCAGCAGTTGTGATAATTGCAGCATATTTTCCGTTTGCAAAGCCCTCTTCTGCTCGTTTTCGTTCTCGATAAGTTAGACCAGAATGATAAACAGCACTTTTTAACCCGCTTTTATTTAATTTCAATGCTAATTCATAGCAATGGCGACGTGAATTAGTGAAAATGATTGATTGCCCAAAATACCCATAGGAAGATTTGTAATTATATTCTGCACGAACCAAATCACGTAAGAAAAGCTCTTTTTCATCTTGGTCGCGAGCAATAATTACATGACGCTCTAGAGGAATGGGCCGTTCTTGATGCAATAATAATTCAAACCCGAGATCCTCTGCTAACTTTTCAGGATTTCCAATTGTTGCTGAAAGACCGATTAATTGGGCTTGGGGGAAGAGGATTTTCAGTCGAGCAATCAAACCATCAAGCTCTGGCCCCCTTTCCGGGTCATTTAGTAATTGAATTTCATCAATAATAACGGTACCTACATCTCTAAGAACATCTTTCTTACCATTTCGAAGCAATAAATCAAAAGCTTCGTAAGTCGCAGTGATTATATTTGCAGCTCTGTAATCAGTATCAATAATATATTCAGCTTCGTCGCCTACATCAATATGACTCATTCCCACTCTAATTGCCACACGAAAGCCTTCTCGTTGATATCTTCTTTTAAAGTCCTCGTATTTCTGGTTTGTAAGAGCAACTAGAGGGCTCAAATAGACCATGCGCTTTTTTTGGAGAACACTATGAAGGCCTGCAATCTCACCGATTAATGTTTTTCCACTACTTGTGCCCGCAACAACCAAGAAATATTGTTTCTTCAACAAGCCAGCTTTAATAGCCTTAACTTGAATAGGTAGTAGCTTGGTATAACGATTTCGTTTTAAGATACGTTTAAGGTTTTCAGGCAATGAGAGATTGTCGATGGCTACAGATTCACTTAAATCATCGACATTTCCAATGACATCAAAGAGAGTTAGCTCGGGGTGTTTTGTCGGTCGAAAGTTAGTGTCAAATGCATCCAATACGCGGTCAACATTTTTAACTTGTTTTAAAATCCGATAGAAATGCCGTTTCCCACTGGCAGTCAAATGGATTTCTCTTGATGAAAGTTCCTTATCCAACTCTTCTTGAGCGCATTGTTGGCAAGCTTTTCTCCCGAAAACTGTCAATTCATTTTTCTCAGTAAGAAAGGTCACTCTTTGATGATCTATCATACAAAAACGACAGATACGGCGAAAAGTAGGCAAACTGATATGAAAGGTTTTGAAATATTCCTCAAATAAATCATATTTATCGATTTTTTCGTCTGCAGGAATAATGATACCTTTGGCTTTTTGAAAGACATAGGTAATAAGTTCAGGTTTTTTATATTCTGTCCCATATTTTCCAGAGACAATGTATTTATAGGGACGGAGCCGGCCTTTTTCTAGGATAAATTGTAATGTTGCCCGTTCTAGTGGCTTGATACGCAAAACTTTTGCTTTCGCAGGGAGTAGCAGCATTTTCATCTGTAATGTTTCTGGTTTGTAATCCATAAGAAACACGTAATATTGAAACGCTCTACTCGACATCTGTAACCTATCCAATGCTTTCTGTTAATAACTCAGGTCATTTTTCAAACCTTCTTAAATGTGTGCAAAAAAAAGAAATTAAAGGCTCGAATCAAAGTCCGCCAAGAAGTAATGTGAAGTTGATTTTGTAACTGAAAATTTATTGTTGCTTAAAGCAACATTGTAATAATCAAAATTATGGTAGGTATCAATCACTTCAATGCACTCAGCCAGCCATTCGGCAATTAACGTTTCTTTCGGCTTCTTTGTAAGCGGCACATGCAAAAGTAATTTTGTTCCATCATGAGACACCTGATTTGCAATAGTAAGAATTTTTTCAAGCTCAGGACTTTCGAAGCCGAGGGGATTAAACAGAAAAATTGCATCGACTTTTTCTGCTCTTAATTTTTGTAGAAGTTCAGAAGGATATTTTGTGGAATAAGACAAGTTCGTCTTTTGCGTTTTCTGAATGGTATATTCAAAAGCTTCACTAAATAATGGATTAAGCTGTAAAGAATAAATATTCCTTTTTGGGAAAGTGTTGGCTAATTGAATAGCGCTATGTCCCATTCCAAAACTAATGTCCAAAATGCTCTGGACAGAACTGTTGATATTTGTTGCGGAAATGATTTCAGAACGAATTTTATGGAGTCCTTTGGAACTATCAATACTATCAATGTAATAAATTAATTTCTGCAATTCAAGCTTTGAAACATCATTTTTAATAATATCAACAAAATTTTTTGCGAGTGTTTGCATAAATGGATAAATCTGGTAAATTCCTTGCTCATGCAAAATACCTTGCGAGACACTCAAGGGAGGGAGGGACCGGCGCCATTTCTCCATGAGCGAATAGATTTCGCCTTGCTTTTCGAGGTAATTATTTGCTACCAAATGATCGAGCATCTTTCCGAAGAGCTTTTGCTTTACATAGCGTTTTTTATGGGCGATGATTGCCAAATCAACTGGTTTTTCGTACAAGGTATTTAAATTCTCAACATTACAAATGTCCACAGCTAAATGCGCAGCAACAATTGAACTATGCTCATAGATTTCAGAGGTCACAATAACTCACTATTCAAGTATTTTTCCGTGATTTTTTCCATACGTTATAATTCACTCCTTCTTTAAATAAAATTTCTTTGAAGGCAAATTGAAAAAAAAGAAGAAAAAGAATGAATTTTTGCTGAAACTCTTGGCAGAACATTTAAACACAGAACAATTATTTTAAATAGGAAAGATTTTCTAATAAAATTCAAGGCAAAAAGCATAATAATACAAAGAACTTGCTTCTAGCTGATAAAATTGATATGCTAAAAGCGAGAAGTTTTTATTTGCTAGATGTTAAACAATTTTAGAACAATAGAAGGTTCAGAAAGTGTCAAAAAAAGTATTACGAACTGTCGGAATTGACTTGGGAACTAGTACTATTAAAATGTCTTCGGACACCGGAAAGAAATTGATACGAATTCCCTCAATCATTGGTGATCCGAATCCTGGTTGGACTGGCATGACTCTTGACAAGTCATTGGAAAACAACCTGGTACTGGAGGAAGGAGGTCAAAACTTCTTCGTGGGTGAATTAGCACGCTTACAAAGTGAAATTAAACGTCCCTTAGCTTCGGAAGGAAAAATGAAAAGCATTAAAGATGCTGTGATAGCCATTAAAGCAGCGCTTTCTCTTTTCATTAAAAATGATGGCGAACATATTCTTATTGCGACAGGTGTGCCTGTGGCAACTTCACAAGAAGAAATGTCCACGCTCTCCAAAGGACTCTCCGAAGAGATGAACATTAAAGTACGCAACGATGCCACTGGAGAAACGCTCAATTATAATGTTGTGGTTGAGAAATGCCTTGTCTTACCAGAACCCTATGGCTCTTATTATCAAATTTTGAAAACATCTGGTGAAAATCGTGCTGTTGATGCGATTATTGTAGACATTGGTCATGGCTCCACAGACATTCTTACAGTATATCAAGGAAGATTGATGCGAACCGCAAGTGGGAGCTTAGAAGAAGCTGTTGACACCCTCACAACACGGATGGCTCGAACTTTGCAAGAACAAACAGGAAAGATCATCCGGCCCTTTGATTTAATGAAGACCATCGAGAAGAATCTTTCAGCGGTCATGGTAAGTGGCCAACAATTCGATGTCTCTGAAGTGAAGAATTATTACATCGAAAACATTTCAGAAATAATCATCGATGAAACCTCGAGATTATTGGGAACCCTACCACCTGATGCTTGGATTGAACGCGTGATACTTACCGGTGGTGGTGCTCATGTTTTCGGTGAAGTGCTGAAACAAAAGATGTGGGAATCCAATATTGTTAAGTCACCGGATGAAGTTGTTATTCCAGATAATCCCGTAATGTGCAACGCCATGGGTTTTGAACTCATAGCACAATCACGAATGAAAGCTGAAACTAAGAAATAAATCGGAAAAGAAAGAGGGGTTGAAAAGCAGAAGCAACTCGAGTGAGACTTGCTTCGCTCTTTTTTTACTTTTTAGCTACCTTAACAAAATAGCGCAATCGTGTTTGTAAAGAAGGTCGTTCTGTACGCTCTTCTACTTCAAAATCCGTACCTTCTAAAACACGCTCGAAGGTTCTGGCGATTGCAAGAAGCATTTCATCTGCATCTGCAGCAGGGTAATTTTCTACGAGGAAATGAATGCTTGTTGTTACTGTACGGAAGCGTATCAAGTCCACGGCAAGTAACTCGCTTTCAGCCAGATCTTTTGAAAGTTTTTCACGGGCAAGAATCTCTTCTACCTCTCTCCATAGGACCTTTTTCCAGCTAAAGGCATTCCGCAATTTGATTTCTTCACCAGAAAGGATCAGTTGCGAGTTGATAGTACGGGCCATAACAAAGGGAAATTGGAGAAAGATAATGCCACCAAAAAGTACCATAAAAATCGCAAAGATGACATTATATGTTGAATTGTTTACTTGAGGTTTTACAAAGAAATAAATGCCCATACTTGTTGTGACTCCTCCCAGAATGAGGTTAATAACAATTGCAATGAGAATTTTTATCCGCTTGATTTTGATTGGCAGGCTAAAATCTGTCCGGAAAGATTGCTCTTCTTCACTTGTTGATACTCCCTTTTCCTCTTCTCTTTCTTCTTCTGTTTCGGGCGTAAGAATTTCTTGTTCTTCTGCTGGTTGTTTCGTTAGTTCTTTTTCACCCAATGAATTACACCTTCAGCAAAAATAGTGGAGGTTATTATTGAATAACTTTTTGAACCTTTTTTTAATTTTTCTAACAACAGCTTTTTAAACATGAATTCCTACAATCAGTAAAATTGGTGGCATTGTAAGAATAAAAAGAATAACAAAATAATTTAATAACAAAAACTGCCACCAAAAAAAACGCTCTAAAGCTTTAATGGAAGAAGGATTCATTAAACTCAGGATGCCTTGAATACAACATTCCTCTTGCGGTGAAAACAATGTTCAAACGACAAAAACCACCCAAACATATTCTCTTACTTGGTGAAAAGAATGACACTCGAGACTACATTATCAACATCATCAAAGAAGAAGTGAAGAATCCAAAAGAGAACATTCCGCATTACACCTTTTCTATTGAGGAACCGGATTTTGATAGAACGATACCAGACTCGGTGTTGAAAAAAACCGATGGTGCAATATTTATCGTAAACGCGACAAAGATGGACGAACTTTCAAAGATTAAGGAATTCCTCTGGGAGACATTCGTTTGGGACACTCGAACCGCAAACATACCCATCCTCATTGCGAGTTACAATGCTGAAAAAGCCATTGCTCTAACAAAATCAGAGATTATCGAAGCCTTTTCTCTCATTCGTCTGACAGATCGACTCTGGAATGTTTTAGAAATTCATGAAAATAAAAAAGAAGACATACTGGCCTGTTTGGAATGGCTGGATATGTACATTGAAACTCTTGGGATTAAACCCAAAGTACTTAAAAAGAAGTCCTCTTCCAGAAAGAGTGAAAAAAAGCATTGAAAAAAAATTGAAGTTTAAAAAGTGAGTGTGAAAAAAAAATGACGATGACAATAGCGTCCCTTGCGAAGAAAGGATATAAAGGATGTTCTGTTCGAAGATTATTAAATGAGCCTGAATTGCGAAAACAAATCAATGAAGATCCTGCTGTTCGCGGAAACGTCCATTCGAAAGGAATTGTGATGGACAAGATTGCTGTCTCTGGAAAGGTCTTATTAATTGGTCCTACTGGAGAAGCCAAGACTCTTTTTGCTCGAACAATCCTTAAGCATCTCACAAACGCTATTAATGAGCGGAAATACCATATAGCTGGTTGCCCCTTTAATGAAGATGCCGGGTATCTTATTCATATTGCAGAAAATTATGCTAAGGATCCTGCTGCTTCTGCAGAAGTCTTGAAGAATCTTTGTCCTTTCTGTAAGCAAAATATCGCTGAGTCGATTAAGAAAGTGACAAATCAAGATATTAATCTCGACAGAAGTAATGATATCTTAGCTCTCGAGACAGAGCAAGTCATAAAAGCTTTAAACGCTGTAAAAGCTGACAAGACTGTTGTAAATGTTGCTCAAATTGACCCTCGAAATGACCCAGAAGGGCTATACATGCTCCTCGCAGGGGTGGAAAACCTTGAGCAATTGTTCGGTGGCAAAACTTCAACAACATTTTCTCCGATGGCACATAAAGTTGGTGTTCTCTCCCAAGGGTTTGTTGTTGTGAACGAAATCCAGCGTTTACCATTGAATTTCTTGGAAGCCTTAATGGGTTTCCTCGAGGACCCAAGCGGTATCAAATATAGTATTCAAGGTCGACCCGTTTTCGTAGACGGTGCAATGATCTTTACTTCAAATGCTCCACTTAGTGTTTTTGGTGAAGAAGCACAACCAATTATCAATCGTATTCCTGAAGTTCTGTGGCCAGCAAGAACAAAACTCGAACGTATCAAGATCGTTGAAGACATGTTTAAAGAGCATTTAACACTCTGCTTAAATGATATGACAGCAAATCCTGCCCTAGTATCACTTCTCGAGAAGACAAAACAATTTGGTAAGAAAGGTGTCAGCAAACTAGCAATTCAATTCATCGGTTTGATGGCTGACCTCTCAATTCCTAATGCACTAAAATCCGGCGAAACTGAAGCTTATGCTCGTAAGAAAGTTACTCGAGATATGTTCTTTAAATCTTTAATTGAAATTCATGACCCCGAAAAGACTCCTCATGTTGACTTACGTACTCTTTATTCGCTCATTGGTGAGACCGTTCTCCGAAAGGATGAGTTTTATAAACAAAACAGTGTTGCAATGCTCACATTAGATGACGCAAAACGCATTGTCGAGCTCTTCGATATTCCAAGAAACCTCATCAATGATGCTATGCAAGAAGTAAAGACCATGCTTCGACGAACTATTAAAACTGACGAGGAACTGACAACGGTGCAATCAATTTCTGAAGATATTGATAAAATGAAAGCATTGACAGATGAGGAACTAAGTAAAATCATAATTGCTTATGAAGGCTTAGAAAAGCAGCCAAAGAAAATACAAGAAGCGGTCATTTCACAATTAAAACCAAGCTATGAACAATTGCTACTTGTAGACCATATCTAAAAACGAAAGAATGATTAAAGAACACTTTAAGAAAATTGGAGAGCAAATAAAATGCCTCACAGAATACACGTAATCAGTCGAGAGCGATTCACAGACCCTTTGATGGTGTGGCGTGACCCTGATTTTGTGTTCGACTTTGCCGATGCTGCAAGTGTCCTTCAGAAATGGCGTGATCCCCGGAAAGGACAGAGCTCACGTGAGGCTTTGGTTTTAGGTATGGCTCTTGAAAATGCCGTTGCTGTAAAAAACATACAACACAGGCTTCTGGTCACTCCAATGGAGCCACTCGAGGAAGAAGACTTGATTCGCGAGTTGGAAATACTTGAGTATATTGGCAACAATGCACTACCGGATGCTTTATTAAAAGTGAACATGGGCGAATTGCAGACACGAGAGGAAATCGAACAATTCATCCAGCGACATTTGAAAGGCTTCGAAGGAACAGCAGAATACAAAAAACAACTCACAGAGTCACTTCGCACACTTGAGGAATTGACTGATATTGAAATCACCGATAGATTTGGACATAAAATGCGCATTAAACGGGAAGAAGTGATGGACTTTCTCGGCAACCAGCTTGGCAATTGGTTAGCGCGACAACTTCCAGCACGACCGGTCAATGACACAATTGTACGCCCTCGAGGAAAAATTCACAAGAAAAAAACCTTTGAACACTCTATTTTCACCTCACAGACCATTCCCCCTAAGTCTATCGATATTGATGATATTGTTGTCATGAAAAAGGACCGAAATGCGCAAATCTATCTTATCGTTGACACTTCGCAATCTATGAGGAATGTTGTTCAAGGGACTCATTTTTCACGTCTGGAAGGTGCGCTTCTAACTTCACTGGCGATCTTTTATTATTTCAAACGACAAGGACGGACTCGCAGGACAAATCAGCGAGCCTTTCGAACGGCTGTTGTACCAATATCGAAAACAAGGCAAATTATCACTTCTGAGGACCAGCTAGAACGTTTCCTGCTAACAGCAACAGCAAAAGGACGAACTCCAATGAGTGCATCTATTAAAACAGCAATAGAACACGCGAAAGTCAAGAAAAACACCCAAAATCGAGACGTTCATTTAATTATTGTTACTGATGGCAGACCGAATGAGCTTATCCCAGGCTATGAACCTACCCCCTCCCAGAGTCTTATAAATTACTTCGAAGAAGAACGCTCAGGGGGGATTGACCCGGTAACACGAAATTGCTACTTTGAAATTAATAGCTTACTCCGGGACGCCATACGCGACCAGAGCCGAACATGGAAGGTCTCTTATTTCATCATTGGCTCTGAACGGCTAAAACTTACTGACCTGTATCGCGATACAAGAAGAGCCTTGCGAGGAATAACCTATCCTATTGTCATTGATCCATCAAGGATGGATGTCTTGGCAAAAACAATTGTAACGGAGAGTATGAGACTTGGACAATCCGCGAGTGGTTGAAATTTATAAACAAGCACGAAAAGACTTCCAAGAATTTGTCGGCGAAACACCGGAGGACTATAAGGTCCTTCTCTTCATTGACCCCGACCTTCATGCGAGCCTTTACCAAGTAATCGAATTAGGTGGCAGTCCGTTTGCCGTACTCTCCCAAGAAATGATTGACAATTTACGGAAATCCCGCAATAGAAACTTCCTCCCCGATGAATGCATATCTGTCTTTCCAAGTAAGCCAACAATGATTTATCTTAGCTTGCCTTTTGAGTTCAAAGAGAGTCCAGACAGAGATTTCACATTACGAATGATGTTCATCCATGCTTTTGCTCACGCCTATTTTGCAGAGAAAAGTGCCTCTAACGACAGTGAGATTCTTTCTGAAATCTATAGAATAGATATGATCATCAAAGAGTTAATTGTAAATAACGTATATGGTTTAAAAGAAACCAAAAATGCCACCTGGGGCTTGCCCTATTTCCAAGATATGGTGGCAGTTATTCGTTTGCTTTCCTCTTTTGGTGTGCAAGAATTTTACGTCCCTCCTGAAAGCTCCCGAAAGGTCTCGCTCTTTCAAAACTTCCTACTAGAAGTGATTTCCATTCTCAATAAACGGGCTGAACTTGTAAAGAAGAAACATCTCACTGGTTTCCTGAGAGAAGCATTTGCAAATTACATCCATATGAAAATCGGTGAAAAAATACTCGAGAAAGGCGAATATCCTTTCAGTACAGTTCCTCGCTTTCTCAAGCCAATTTATGGCCCTCCAATCAACAAACTTTCCTACCGGATGTTAGAAGAAGCCTTTGAAGAAATTAAAGACCAACCTCAAGAAATCATCAAGCAAACCTTACAATTAACAAACGATTTAGACTTGATTAATAAAGCAGGTGGCGGCGCCCAAGTACGACGACTCCTGAAAGAGCTTCGGGAAGCAAGTCAAGCAACAAATGTCTATTGGCATGCAGATACAAGTGGCTATTGGCGGAAAACTTGGAACATCTATGAACATGAATGGGATCAACTCGATGATTATATTAAATTCTTGAATAAAAACCAATGCCGAAGTGTTGGTCAATGGCTGGAAAATAGCAAGGCATTCCAATTTTATGGGTATGTAAAAGTCAACTCTAAACCAGTCTATGTTTTCGAAATAGACGATGAATCTATCAGCCTTGAACAATTACTTATCCTCCATAATCATAGCCTGCTTTACCGACAGGACTTTGTAATGCCTACACCCGGCTTTCCTGATGTGATTATGTTCAAAAAAATGGATAGAATGATTGTCGGGACATTACTTTCTGTGGGATATCTAGAGGATAATCCCATTTCTCCATGGGACATACCAATTTATACCAGAGCAATTGATATATCAAAAGAGCTCTTCGACTTCATTACAGCACAAAAAGCTGAACAAAAAGGAGACGAAGAAGATACAGGGCGAAAATCAGAGGCAATTTATGGCGTTTCAAGCTCGAAGAAAAATATTGATTACTCTCATCTGAAGAAGATGAGCCATTCAAAATTAACAGCGGTACGCCTTCTCATCGAGGAGATTGTCAGCCAAAAAGAGGATGGAGGCAAATAAAGATGGCATTTATTAAAAAAGCATTCCAACGCTCCAAAGCGAAAAAGCGTCTTGGGTCTGAAAAAGAAATAGACCGTGTTCGTGGCGCGTTAAAACTTCTCGAAGTCGGTGGGAAAGAATCCCTCGAGGTGTTATTTGCGGGACTTGAAGACCGCTCTTGGAATGTTAGAAACGCCTGCTCGATGGCACTAGCAAAAATCTACGAGCGAAAACCGCAAGAAGAACTTATCCAAAGAATTCACACAGAGGTATTAATAGCCTCTCTTGCGAAAAAATTAGCGCTGATAGAAACGCTTGGGCGTATTGGCCATCAAGATTCACTTCCGATCCTTCTCAAAATTCTGCGCGAAAGCAAAGAAGATTTACAATATGCTGTCATCATGGCTTTAAGTTCTTACGCAAACCTTGACCTGCTGCCAGACCTTATCGAAGCTGGAAACACAAAAGATTACCTCACCCGCCGGGCAGCTTTGATGAGCTCGTACCATATCATTGCAGATGCAATTGAGCATACAACCATTAAAGAGCTTATGAAGTATTTCCATTGGATTGTACAAATTTATGTTGAAACTGGTTATCTTGGGCCATTATTAATACGCTTTTTCGAAGTGCCAAAAGAAGACATTGACCATAAAATCTTCCCTGTGGGACTTAACGAATATGAGTTTAGCTTTTTGAATGAGTTGCTTGACGAGAGTGACTTTGATCCGAAAAAATATGAGGTACTCCACGAACTTGCCTATCCAGTATTATTCTGAGCCATTGTATGAATTCTTGAGAATAGACAACTGCTCATAACACTAAATCTTTATAGGAGAGTGACTTTCTTCATTATTGATAAACAAACTTAAAAAATTTTAACCAGTGGACTATGCAGAAATTTGAGGTTATTGATGAGAAGGTATAGTAATGAACAATGAGTCAATAAATGTTACAGCAGAAAAACTGCTCCAAGAGCTGATGGAAAAAGCAGGCGCATCTGATATTGTTCTTACTACAGAAGAAGGCTTGCCATGTTGTAGTGTCCATGAACATAAAGGATCCATAAATGTTGAAGGAACAGCTGCAATGTTAATTGATACCATCAGAAGCATTAGCTCTCTTTTAGCCCTCCAAAGTATTGACTCACAAGATAATTTTCGACATATGAATATTCGCACGGAGCAAGGAAGTTTATTGATCTGCCGGTCCGATCATTTCACGATGGCCTTAAAGTTTAAGGGACAAAAAGCCCGGAGAGCAGGATTAGCAACACAATCAGCTAAAAGATATTTGGACGAGATTGAGGAGCTTTTTCGCATTTTTTTTTGAGAAAGAAGAAAAATCTTGCCCTCGATGAATGACTTTTCAATTTTTTTTACTTTTGAAGCTAAGAAAATATCCTCGATGAAAAAGAACTATTTTGCTTCATTTTGATAAGTACCTTGATAACCTTTAGTGACTTTTTTCGTTCGCAAGAAAACGATTTGTGCAACTCGAGCGTTCTTATAAATTTTCACAGGACGAGTGAGAATCATTAATCCTTGTCCTCTGCCGGAGTATCCAGCATCCCACCAAGCACCGACAATGGTCCCCCCCATACGGAGAAGCGTGCTTCGTGGTTGGATGATACCCAAAGCATCTAACGGAACAGAGACAATTTCATTATATCGAATAACATATGAACCCGCTGGAAGCGACCAATAATCATTATCAATTAGTGGAACGGGTTCATATTCAGGAAGAATACGCTTGCTGTTGTCGAAATCTATCACTCCTTCCCCTTTTAGGAGAAAGACTTCCTTCACCGTTAAATCAAATCCATTGACTTGCACTTGCTTATCAAAATCTACCGCGTCTCGAATAATAGTCTTGAAATCATCCATCCAGACAGCCGAAAAATCGCTTGAAGGCTTTTTCTCTTCACTCATGGTTCAAACCACACATATACGGAAGTGAATTATTGACTGCCATTAATAAAAAATTCGATGGAAATTTTAAATGACAAATAAAATTACTACACAATTACGAAAAAAAAGGGAAAATTACTAATAAAAGTTTAGTATTACTATCTCAGATATAAGAAGACAAATATCTCATATGGAGAAAAAAAGTTATGCCTTTTATTAAAGTCAAGGATCTTAAACCGAAAAAGCAGCCAGGTATCGACATCATTGTTCGAGTGATCGCAAAAAATGAGCCACGTTCTGTTAAAACAAAATATGGCATGTCTCGAGTTTGCGACCTCAAAGTAGGGGATGAAACAGGAACAGTAACACTCAGCCTTTGGGGAAGCAAGATAAATGAAGCACGTTTTGGCGATTTATTAGAAATCAAAGATGGTTATTGTAATGTCTGGCAAGGGAAACCACAGTTGTCCCTCGGACGAAATGGTGTAATGCGAAAAATTGACGACCCAAACTTTCCTGACGCGAAAACGATTCTCAACAAATTCATCGAAGAAAGCAGCGAAGAAGAAGATGAGTAGGCTAACAAGCAACGCATAAATAATAGATTAGAAATTGGAAGGGGTCTAAAATTGACTGAAATCTTGGGAGTCAATAAGATTCTCGAAGAACTAAAAGCGCAAGGGGATCCAGATGCAATTGAAGGAATGGCGAGAGTGGGTATTAAAACCAAACAGGTTTTCGGAGTGAAAATACCCGTATTAAAAGCCATGGCAAAACGAATCGGTCAAAACCACGACTTGGCTGAAGAGCTTTGGGCAATAAACTCAAGGGAAACGAGAATCCTCGCCTGCATGATAGAAGATTACAAAACAGTTACCGAAGAACAATTAGAGAACTGGGTGGCTGAATTTGATTTTTGGGAGATTTGTGACCAGTGTTTAATGTCATTAATTGTGAAAACACCTTTTGCAAAAACGAAAGCTGTAGAATGGGCTAGACGGGAGCAAGAATATGTTCGGCGAGCCGGTTACGTATTAATGGCTTTGCTTGCTCTTAAAAGAATGAAAACTACGAATGAAGAACTCCTAGCCTTTCTGCCTGTGATTAAAGAGGGACTTGGAGATGATCGACGAACAGTTAGATTAGCCATAAGCTGGGCTTTGCGGCAAATTGGAAAACGAAACCTTACCTTAAACACTGCCATCCAAAAAGAAGTGGAAGGCTATAAAGCCATTAAAACAAAAACAGCGCAATGGGTTGCTACAGATGTTTTAAAAGACATCACAAGAGAAGCAATCCTTAAGAAATTACACGCAAGAGAATATAAAAAAGATAGCTAATGAAAAAAGCATACTACACGAAAGTTTTTTTATTGAAAGAAGAAGCTATTAGCAACGCGAACGATGACCGCTCTGGCCCTTCTGATGCAAAGATGATGACGATTTTGAGTGGAAAGTTCGCGTTAAAAAATTCCTCCTTTGCCTTTCTTCAAGTTTCTTTTTTTCTATCTAGGGTTAATTAAATACCAAATGGCTTACTTTGATACTATTGAAAAAAAGAATATACAACTCAATAAGGTACTTATATCCATTTTATCAAGTTCATTAATTAATAATAGATTAATAAAAATGCCATGTCGTTATAACAAACTTAATATAGTGCATTTCGAGAAGTTTTTTGGAATTGGTGAGTCCAATGAATATGGGACAGATTAATCAAAAGAGAGCTTATCCAAAAAGTGAATTGGTTAGGCACAATTATTTTTATGAGTCGCCATATATAAAAATAGATAATCCAAGACCTATTGAAATATATGGTACGTTATTCGAATCGACTATCGAAGATTATGGATTTATAATCGAAGATAGGTTTTTACCGGTGTTTGAACCCACCAACAACAAAAAATACCTCCCCTTCAGAGGGTATTTCAAGGCTTACGAGAGAAAAGAAATTTTACCTGTACAATTGAGCAATACCGGCATAGCTATTTTAACTTTCTTTTTGACCTTATGTATAATTTATACTATTGTAGAAATTTTCATTTCTTGGATGGCAGGTGGATATATCGACATAGCTATTTATTGTTACATTTTCATCGTAATTTCAGCGATACCCTACGGGCCATTAATAAAAAAACTGAAAAAAGACAGAATGCCAATGAGACAAGAAGACTTGGAAGAGAAAAAAGAACAACCTCTAACACAAACAAAGAAAATTTTCATTCCTCTAACTATGGGGTTAACTGGTTTAGCAATCATGGGAGCCATTGCGATTAGCATTATTGCCTTCATACATTACATTGATGAATGGTTTATTGGGCCCGGTATTGCTTTTATCGTAATAAATCTGATGGAAATTTTTTCACTTTCTTTTTGCAAAAAAAAAGGAACAAAAAATGTTGTTACAGGTTTACACATGAACAGTCTATATTTTGTTTATCAAGGCATTGCTTACATTAAAAATGAGATTTATGCATTAAAAAACACAAGCATCGAACAAAAGAGTACAAATCTTGGAGAGTTAACAATTAACACTACACAAACACAAGCTGCAAAGGAAAAGACTATTGTTTCGACACCAATTGTATTAGCAGATGTAGAAAGAATTGAAATTAAATATATGTTCTCACTAAAATACCAGCTCTACGAACCAGAGAAAATGAAAGTGCTAAAAGAAGAACTTAAGAAAGAAATCTTGACGATCCTGACTACACAACCAACACCGAATAACACTATTGTAAATTTTGAAGAAGAGAAAGAATTCCCACTAGTCGAAAATCCTCTAACTGAAAGAAAATACCCATCAAAATATAAAGAGGAACTACCTGAAGCGGCACCAAAATTTCAAATAGAGTATGATCAACGATAAAAATTAAACCATACTCTTTACTCCTTTTTTTTACTCGAAAATAACTTGCGCATCAAACCACACGAAAATTTTTTTAGGAAGAAGAGAAACTTTAGCAACACAAATATTGCTCAAACAAAAAAAATTTGAGTAAGAAGGTTTGTACCGAGCATAATTACTCTGCACCTCTGGTCCAGCCTGGTAAGACTCGACCCTCCCAAGGTCGGAACCCGGGTTCAAATCCCGGGAGGTGCACCACTTTCTGGGTGAAACCCTTACACTCTTTCTCCTTCTTCAACATTTTTTTATTTAGTATTCTTTGGTTACCAGATTTTTACACACTTTTTCTTTTTTTAAAAAAAAGTAAAAGAACATCAACACTTTATGAATTAGTTTTTGAAATGCTCTTTTATTTGAAGGAGAGAGAAAGCAAGTCATATTCCTTTTGTGGTCACCATATCTATATCAACTATTGTTTTAAAATTCTTAAATTCAGCTGAGGGGGTGAATGTTTGTTCAATTTCATTGTAGTAACCAAGGGAAGGATACATTATCAGCAAGTCGTTTATGGCTTTCCTGAGAAAGTCCTCGTCGCCAATCCGGCATAACTTCAAAAGTTGTTCAATCGTCAAAGTTTTCTCCGCTTTAAATTCATGAGCATGGTTTGCAAGCTGGGTGTAAATTACAGTTTTAATTAAAGTGGCAACACTTTGGTAGCCTAATGCTGTTGCAATGGTTGTTAAAGCACTTTTTGATTGTCTATTCAAAGGCGAAAGGGTTGTTGTATAAGTATTATATTCTGATGGCCTGAGAACGTAGTCTTTTTGTGAAGAAGTATAATCAAGTTGGGCCAAGGTAATTGCTTCGAATAAGCTTTCAAAGAGCATCTTTTTATATTCCTCTGCTGGAAAGAACTTTAACATCGAAAGATAGTCAGTAGTATAAACTTTATTTTCAAAATCTCTTTCAATAATCCGCGAGAGGTAACTGAGGGCTTTTGCAGGGTCAAACTCAACTAAAAGCAAGCAAGCCAATCGCCGGTGTGGGTATTGTTTTGCCCATTTTTGATCCTCTCCCTTTAGAATTGCCAAAAGCCCGAGAATGTTTTGCTGATCCCTTAAATCTCTAAGATAGGAAATGATTCGCTTTTTGTAAATTAAAAGCCTTAGAAATAACAAAACGTCAAATATAAGCATTAAGACGAAATAAGTGAGGCTAATAATTATTCCCAGGGGGCCTCTCTTGTAGTTTAATGTTAGCACTACTAGTAAGGGAATGATTATTGCTAGCAAAACAATAACAGATGTTGTAAGTATTATTTAATTGGTTTTAATAGTCGCTTACTCTCATTCTCAAAGCTATAAGATGGCAAAAATAAACCTCCAAGAGAAAAGAATCTAAAGTGCTTTAAAACTTTTTGGAAATAAAAAAGGATGAGAAAGCGGTGGCAAGTAAAATATCCAAGAAAGAATAAATCTCTATCGAGGAGAGTTATTTTGACTGCTGCTCTAAGCGTTTCACCAACATCCGACGATATTTGCTATATTTTTGAGCATGTTCTAGAGAGAACCTTGGAGGGACCGGTGAAACTGCTGGAGCCTTGCAATAAGGGCAATTTTCTTTCATTGTATAACGACCACATTTCGAACATTTATGCAATGACATTTCCTTTGGCTCCTAGTAATTTCATATAAGCAAATTCAACTTCACCATTACTTCTTGCGTGTGAACTTAAAGGTCCCACCATGTTTTTCAACAATTTCTTGTATCCGTTCGAGAGCGTTTTCAAGTGCTTTTTCAGCAACCTTGTAATCTTCTGCAGTCACCTCGATGGTATAACGTGGGCTTCCTTCAGTAAAAATGGTTATCGAGGTATTTTTCTCAGCAGCTTTCTTGCCTGCGATAAGAGCATTTTTCAAATGGATTACCCCCTCACCACCGGGAATGCTAATCTCTACTGTGCCTTTAATTTCTACTGTGGCAGGAATAATGTTAGCTGCAGCAACTTTTTGAATAACCTTTGCCCATGCAGGAGGGATACCAAGTTCTACCAACTTCTTTTGAGTAGCAGTGGAAGCAAATTCAAGACCATAATACAGCATCTCAAAATTATCGATCAAAATATCACGAACCTCATCTGCTTTTCCTCGCTCCTCAGGGGGGACTTGTTCAACAATCATCTTGAAAAGTGTATAAGCAGTTTGGTTACGTTTTGCTTCAAGGAGCTTAAGCTTCCGCATTTGCTCAGGGACACGTTTGATGCTCAAATCAATCTGACTTTTCCTGGGATCAACGCGAAGAACCTTAGCAACAATACGCTGCCCTTCACGAACATGAACACGGATATTCTTCACCCAAGTACGAGACAACTCCGAAATATGGATATATGCTCGGAGATTATCATACTCGTCCAGCCGGACATAACAGCCGTGTTTGGCAACTTCCATAACAGTAGCAATAACAAGCTCATTGCGAGAGGGGAATCCCTCGTAAAGTTTTTCGCGCTCAACAGCAGCTGGGTCGAAAAGGTCGTCTTCCAGGCGGCTTTTAGTGGGTCCTGACTTTTTAGACATTTTTTGCTTCACACTTCCCTAGTTGTTAAACTGAGGTGGTAGTTAAAAAATCTTCGATGAGATTGCAACAGCAGGAACTAATAAAAATAAGGATAAAATCAGAAAAAAAGATGAAAAAGAAAGAAGAAAAGAAAAACAAAAGCAAGAAAAAAAGTTTAATAGACAAGAGGAAAAACGTTTGAGCTGAAAGAAAACCTTGAAAGGCTTTCCGGAGAAAAATAGTCATGACAAAAAGAGACCCCGTAGGCTTTTTGAAAGCCGAGTACGAAGAACTAGTCAGGAATAACCTGGATTGGAAACATCGAAGACTGGAATCGGCGTCTGACCCGGTGTGCATCGTCGATGGGAAAGAAGTAATAATGATGTGCTCAAACAACTACTTGAACCTGAGCACACACCCTCATGTTGTGAAACGTGGACTAGAAGCAATGGAAAAATTCGGAGCAGGCTCAGGGTCAGTAAGAGCAATAGCAGGCAACATGGCACTACATGAGGAACTGGAAAGAAAACTGGCGGAATTTAAAGAACAAGAAGCAGTGATGATAACACAAACAGGCTTCGCAGCAAATTCAGGCGTAATACCACAATTAGCATCAAGTAGCGAAGACGTAATAATCTCAGACGAACTGAACCATGGATCCATTATTGATGGAGTGAGATTGACAAAAGCTCAAAGAGGAAGAGACTTCATTTATCCGCATTCAGACATGGGGGGATTAGAAAAATGCTTGCAGAATGCTGAAAAAGTTAATGCCAGAAGAATACTTGTAATAACCGACGGAGTTTTCAGCATGGATGGTGACATGGCCAAGCTTGATGAGATTCAAAAATTGGCCGAACAATATGGTGCTATAATTTATGTTGATGATGCTCATGGTGATGGTGTTCTTGGTCGTAACAAATCAGGCAAAGGCATTGTTGATCATTATGCGCTCCAAGGGAAAGTCCATGTCGAAATGAACACCTTCAGTAAAGCTATGGGCACTATTGGCGGTGCAATTACTGGTTCCCAAGACTTAGTGAACTTCTGTCGCAACAAAACCAGAACCTATCTTTTAAGTGGCTCTCATCCCCCAGCTGTTGCTGGAGCATCTATTGGTGCTATTGAGGTGCTTATGAATAAAGATGGAAAGTTTGAACCCCGCGTTAAAATGCTGCTTGACAACTGTGATTACTTTAAGAAACGAATAATTGAAATTGGCTTTACGCATGAAATCACTGCCGCAGCGGCAAAGACACCTACTGGTATAACTCCCATTATTTGTGGTGAAAACGACAAAGCAAAAGCCATGAGTAATTTACTCTACGAAGACGGTATTTTTGCGCTTCCCATTGTATTTCCAATGGTCCCAAAAGGCACTGCTCGTATTCGGGTGATGATGACTGCCAAGTTAACCAAGGAGCACCTTGATACTGCTTTAGCTTCTTTTGAGCGCAACGGCAAAAAGTTAGGTATTCTTTAAAACTTTTTGTCTTTTTTTCCCTTTTTTTCTCTTTTAAAAATGCCACTGAATTGTTGGCAAGCTGATTCTCTTTTTACATTTCTTCTGCTACGTTGGGTTCTATGGTTTCCAACTCATTCATAAAATCTGGTTCTAGTTTTTGTGCTAAGACAAAAATATGTTGTTCATCAGTAATATCATCAAAAATAAATTTTAACCAAACAACGTGGAATCCCACTTCTTTCAACATATCGATATTTGTTCCGGCGTCGAAGCTTGACCAATACATTTTTACTCCGAAGAAATCATCCACCACTATTCCTGGTTCATCCGATGTTCCGAATGATAACAGTGCCAAGCCATTTGGTTTCAGCATCCTGTAAAAGTTTTCCAGTAAGCCTTTGTGTTCTTCTCGCGGGACATTTGGTATCGCATAGTAAGAGATTATACCATCAAAGTATTCATCTGGGAATGTTAGTGAGGTCATATCCTGCCAGATGAAGTCGCAGAATGGCAAATTCTCTCTCGCAATTTCGATTTGTTTTTTCGATATATCTACACCTGTTACTTTGAACTTCTCACTCAGTATTCTTGTCACCGGTTCTCCCGCACCACACCCTGCATCTAGCACTCGCGCACCTACTGGCAATCGTTTCATGAAATCCGGCAGGAGCTTAACTTCCGGGTCATTTTCCGACCGCGATGCGAGGTATTCTTTTGCAACTTTATCATACCCTTCTTGTATGATTGTTTTTATCTGATCGAATTCTTCTGTTGCTAACCCAAAGCTTTTCTGGACCATTTTTTCAGCGTTGTATTTTATTTTCTGTATTTTTATTTCACTTAACGATGTTGTTTTTGGGTAAATAGTTTCAAAGTTATCTGCAAAGTCTTCCAAAGCTTCACTCAAGAATTTTGTTGGCTTATCGCACACGAGCAATGCCGCAAAATTCTCTCGCAGTTCCGTCATAATCTCGAGATCTTCGAAAAGTATGGATCTTAATCGCTGCTTGGTTATTCCTCCTCGCTGTACCAGAGTACTTACTGCGGCATAAGCTTCTAAGAGGAATGTTTCATCTTTTATTTTATTGCCTTTTTTCGATTCGAAATCAAATGAATAGATTGGCGTTCCATCAGCATTTATCACAATTAATTTCGAGACCTTTCGTGATTGCATGAAAAATACTGATTTGCTATAGATAATTGGTAAGCTTATCACCACTAAGCCGATTGTTTGAAAAACATTCAAGGTAAATTCGATGATATGGTTCATTTCAGGTGTTTCAAGGAAGCTTACATCATAATTTTGTAGAAATGTACTTGACGGTATCACCAGGGCAAGTAATATGGGTAAAACTGTTAACCCTAAGATTGCTCCTATGACGAATTTTGGGATAATGAATGTCAAATAAATTCCCAGACGGATCACCTGTATCTTCTTTTTTTGGTTCTCAAAACGAATTCGTTCTCGTATTTTTTTAATTGTATTCAAGTAAAAAGAACCAACTGCAATATACATTATTGGCGCTATGAGGTTGATGAATTTCCCAACACGCAATGGAAAGATAGCCTTTGCTGCACCATTAATTGCCCCGATTACAATTAGAAAGACAATAGATAGCGAACTCCTTTGTGTAAAGGAATAACCATTCTCGAAAATCTCGAGAAATACCACAATCGGTGCAAGACCTGCAGCCGCTAAAAGCCCTTGAAAGAAATCAAACTTCCAATCCTGGGGGCGATTAATGAAATATAAGCTCAAAATGTTGCTTATAATGAAGAATATTACTGAGATGATAATTGAAAGAAAGGAGGCCTGTTTTTTCTTCATGTAGAGATAAGCAAACAAGCCAAAGACACCAAATTGAGCTATCACAAGAAGTATTATTAAATAAAACGATACTTCAAACCCACTCAATTTGCTTCACCCAAATTAATACATAATATATAGTTTGCTATTTTAATATAAACCGTTCCTTTTTTCTGATTAACTGATGCGTCAATATGACGAAAAGGGGGTGGCTTGTTTTTTTATCCATTAAAAAACTTTTTGTAATACTTAATACACAAGTTAAATCGAAGCGATTGTAAACATTTGGAAGTTATTAGGTGCCTTAACTTTTTATCAGATTTTTTCTAAAAAGGATTAAAAAAATAACAAATCCACAATATTTCACAATAGACATAATTGAAGAAAAAGACAGTATAAGGAGAGCTGATATCAAGAAAAAGATTAAGAAGCAGAGAAAAAAGGGAGAGAAAAAACATCTCTCAAGGAAGAAGATAGGTTATTCTTTACTTCAACCGTTTGCTAAGTTTTTCTATCATGTCTTTTGTCATTGCGGCGAGGTCATACTTTGGATTCCATCCCCATTCTTTACGCGCAAGAGAGTCATCGATTGATTTTGGCCAAGAATCAGCTATTTCTTGACGGAAATCTGGTTTGTATTCTACTTTAAGTTCCGGAATATGTTTCTTTATTTCTGCCACAAGTTCTCCAGCAGTAAATGACATTCCTGTAACGTTGTAAACATGGCGTTTAAATAGTGATGGATCTTTTTCAGCAAAATCCAGATGGCATTGAAGGCAATCTGGTTGGTACAGCATTGGGAGCATTGTGTCTTCTCGTAAGAAGCAAGTATATTTTTTATGCTTTATTGCTTCATAAAATATTTCTACTGCGTAATCAGTTGTCCCTCCTCCGGGAGGAGTTTCGCTACTGATAATACCGGGTAAACGCATGGATAATGTTAGTAAACCGTACTTTTTGAAGTAATATTCTGCCAGTAATTCTCCTGCAACTTTTGTGATTCCATACATTGTTGTTGGTTGTAAGATGGTTTCGTTTGGCGTGTTTTCTCTAGGAGTAGTTGGCCCAAAAGCAGCGATAGAACTTGGCCAGATCACTCGTTCGACATCATATCTTCTCGAGACTTCTAAGACATTTATCAAACCATTAATGTTAATGTCCCAAGCGGTCTGCGGCATTTTTTCTCCAGTTGCTGAGAGAATGGAAGCCATATGATAAACAATATCAATGGACTTTTCATAGATCACTTTTTTCAGTGAATCTTGATTTAGGGCATCGAGGTACATCCAAGGGCCATGCTCAGTAATCGTTTCTGGTAGCTTGGTTCGTCTACCTGTTGCGATGACATTTTCATTCCCATATTTTTTCCTGAGAAAGGGGACAAGCTCGCTTCCGATTTGTCCACCGGCACCAATAACCAGTACTCTTTTCATTTTCATCAATCCACAAAGCTTTATCGCGATAATTTTTTCGTGATTCAAAAGTATTTTGTTTAGGTTTTTATTCCTTTTTATCTTTTAACAGCTGCCTTACTAAGTATGTCCTCTGTTTAACTTTTAACCTATTTTTTAGACATCTTTAATAATTGGCAGATGGTTATCCTTTAGTGGTGAGTTGTTTGTCACTTGTTATTAATGAGCCCTTGCTTAACGATTTGCGAACAATCTGTTTAGAACACTCAAAAGATTTGCGCTTCTCAATTCTACTTGGAACGATAGAACCAGAAAGAAAGGAGGTCACTGTTCTTACTGCTGTTCATTTTAGAACTACAGAAGGCACAACTGTAAAAGAACAAAGCATTATACCCACTAAGGAAGAGCTTTCGGAGATTCAGGCATTCAAATATATGCTCCCTTTTAACCTCGAGGTTGTTGGTCTTGCTGTGTATCAACTTGAAGAACAATCTCCAACTCTTCTTCCAGAAATAAACCGGCAAATTGCTGAGTCTAAGTTTGCTCAATTCCTGGTAACTGTTGGTTTGGTTGCTATCAATTATTATCAAGTAACACCTACAACACCACGGACTATTGCTGCGCAGACACGCGCCTTCTCTCCAAGTAACTTGCTGCGATTCATCTACACGTTAGAATTCGAGACTGCTGCTTCGGTTCTCGAGTCACAAGAGAGTTTGAAAAAAGCTTTGTATGATGGCATCGATCTTTATTGGGATGAAATTACTTTCAATAAAGATGCCCACTCCCGTCTTGCGGACCTGGAACGAGAGAAAAGAATTCTGGATAGAGTTATTGAAATTCAAGTTCCCTGTGAAGTTAAAAAACTGGATTCCAAAACAAAGGAAGGGAATGTCTTTTTAGCTTTGGATCTGCACATAAACTTTCTTGTCACTGAATCCTTGAAGAGCAGAGCTCTCACTGAAATCTCTAAAGAACTAAATGCAGCAATGAAACAAGATATTATGATTAAATTGCAACGGGCAAAATATGACCGGAAAATTAAGCGGTTAATTACTCCTCAGAAGATTCCCTTGAAATTTTTTGGCTTTGAATTAAACGGCTATCTTTCAAAAGACAACCCATCAAAATATGAGTACAATCTTTGCTTAAAACTCATTGACCATGCACAACTGATGGCAGAATTAGGACATACACTGGAAGCTCGACTCTTTCTCAGAGATTTGATTGAGTATTTCCAAATCTTGGGGGATCAAAAAGTAATCGAACGAATAATGTCACTTATACAACAAATGAGTTAAGGAACGCAACCCTGTCTTTAGAGGATGGCATTAAATTCTTCCGGAGAAGGAATATCACCAACAGTATATGCTCGTAGTAAATTCGTCTTCCCGGGAGATAGGCGTGAGCCTGAGACTATGATAATTATATCATCATCCTTAAAATAGCCGATGTTCTTTGCGTAGTTTACAGTTTCCACGACCATTTGGTCAATATTTTGATATTCTTTCACCAAGAGTGGCAAACACCCCCAAATAAGCCCTAATTCACGAACAACTTTTTTACTTGGGGTTGCTACGAAGATTCGGGCACTTGGCCGGTGTTTGGCTATTAGTCTCGCACTAAAACCTCCTTCTGTAAATGCAATGATTCCTTTCACAGGCATCTTTTCGACGAGCATGCCGGCAGCTGTTGCAAGATTTTCCGCCACAAGCTCTTCTTTTGGGATTTTTTGTTTTGGATAGTCCCTCCAGTGCAATTCTTTTTCCACATTCAATGCAATTTTATTCATTAAGCGAATAGCATGAATTGGATATTTTCCTATTGCTGTTTCTGCACTAAGCATTACTGCGTCGGTGCCATCAAAAATAGCGTTAGCTACATCATTCACCTCTGCCCGTGTTGGTCTTGGGTTGTTTGTCATTGACTCGAGCATTTGTGTTGCTGTAATAACCGGTTTCCCTGCGAAATTGCATTTACGTATCAATTCTTTCTGCAAGAGTGGTAATTTTTCCACCGGCGTTTCTATTCCAAGATCCCCGCGAGCAACCATAATTGCATCTGTTTCTTTCAAGATGGCATCAAAATTTCGCACTGCAAATGCATGCTCTATCTTACTGATAATAGGAATAGTTAAGCCTTCTTCATTAATCAATGCTCGAAGTGCTTTAACATCTTCAGCGATTCGCACAAAAGAGAGTGCAAGATAATCAGGTTCGAGAGAAAGAGCGAAAGCAAGGTCGTTTTTATCTTTGGTTGTTAAACACGGGACATTTAGTTCAACATTTGGGATATTGATTCCTTTTTTACTCGAGATAATGCCTGAAGAAAGAACACGGCAAAAAATTTCTGTCTCTTCCACCTTAAGAACTCGCAAGCTAATAATGCCATCATTTATGTAAATAAGGTCATTTTTCTTGAGTGTTTCGGGTAGCGTCTTCAAGGAAACACTAAAGCGATTCTCTTTTCCGAGAATGTCTTCGGTGGTTAAGATAATGTCTTGCCCTCGAGTGAGGGTAATTTGTCCTTCAATTTCTCCTAAACGAATTTTTGGTCCTTGCAAGTCAAAAAGAATGGCGATTTCGTCGGATAATGTGCGAATTCTTTCGAAAACCTTTCGATGCCATTCATGAGTTCCGTGAGAAAAATTCAAACGAGCGACATCCATACCGGTGATAATCATCTCTTCGATGGTTGCTTCGTCTTCCGACTTGGGGCCAATTGTGCAAACAATTTTTGTTTTGGCAAAATTTTTATTCCTAACTTTTGCTCGCTTTACCACCGGTAGGTCACCCACTTTAGTTATATTGACATAGATATTTGTTGGAGGAGTTATTTTTATTGATGAATAGTAATAATTGCCTTTTATACTCTGGCAAGCACTGCTCTCTTTCAAAATAAGTCAATTGTATTAATAAATACTTTTAGTCGATTTGTATAAGGATGCATATAAAGAAAAAAGTTACATTAAAATTATTTTTTATTATGAATTCTTAAAGAAATAGTTTCAAAGTCGACACATATCAATGGACTCACTCAAATGACACCGCTATGATTCCAGCTGGAAAAAGAAGTTCATTAAAGGATGGATATTTGGAACTTGCAGTATAGATACTCCAGCTCTAAAATGAGAATTTTGACTGGTTATCGAACATTAATTTTAAAAAGAAGAAATTTTTCACTACATTTTAATAGACTTTTTCTAACCCTAGTAGTAGTAGTTAGTTATTGCAAGAGTTGGAAGTAATATTAACTGTTATAAAAAACTCGAGTAGGAGAAAATTTTCATTGGATCTCTTTACCATCTTCGGAATCATTTTCGGGGTAGCTTGTGGTAGTATCCTTTTATATGTGTTAGTAAAAACTCTCCGAAAGAAAAAACTTCGTTATCTTCGGGCAGAAGTCGAAGAGAATTTAAACAACCAAATGCCAATAGAAACGGTTCTATCCAGAGCTGAAAAATTTGCTCGAGAAGAAAAATATGCTGAAGCTGTAATTGTTCTCTTTTATGCCTTCAAACTATTTTGTAGAGAAGAACTTTCGATTACGAAAGCATTAACTGTCCCATCCGACGAGCTTCTCCGACTTTTAGCCGGGGCACCTTCCCTTTCTCTTCCCAACGCTAAAAAAATGTTTGCTCTCTATGAAAAAGCGCGCTTCACTTCTCAACCTCTTTCTTGGGTGGAATTCCAGAAAGTACGGTCGTTTGTTCATGAATTTTTGAACAGTAGTAATGCTTAGCTGACGATCTTTCATGGCTCACTTAAGTAACTCTTGACTGCTAAAGTTCCGGTAAAGGGAGAATTCTTCGAAAATTAATTGGTCACGTTCTGTCATTTTATCATTGATGAATCTCGCAACGACTTCACTTAGACCTGGGCCAAGCATTAATCCCTGGCCACCAAGGCCAACGACATTGATATAGCCTTCTACTCCTTTTACAGGGCCAACAATGGGCATACCATCAGGTGTATTTGGATACCGCCCCCGCCAAGTCCGTCTGACTTTGATATTTCTTAGTCGAGGAACAAGGTTAACAAGTCGTTGCGAGATTTGAGGGAGGAACTGACTTGTTTCTTGTGTACTCAAACCATATTGTGGTGGGTCTGGTGTAATGCAAAAGATAATCTGTCCAAGCTTGTTTTGGTAGAAATAATAATTCTTCGAATTGCCAAACAATTCATTTTGCTGGGGTCTAATGTCAACCACCAATGGATCGAAGAAGCGTTTCACGGGTTCTGTTATCCCCGCCTCATGCATGTCACTCATTACTGGCACTTGTATTCCAGCCATATTTGCGATGTATTGTGCATGTGCTCCTGCAGCATTGATCACAAAAATGGCGTTATAGCTATTCTTTGTTGTTCTCACACTTTGGACTTCGCCATGTGTAACAATGATATCTGTGACCGCTTCCTTAAATTTGAATTCCGCGCCATTAATCAATGCTTGACTATAGAAGGCATGATTAATTAGTAAGGAGTTTGCATGCCCATCCTCCGGAGAATATGTGCCACCCAATAACCCTTCAGAAGTTATACCCGGGACAAGTTCATTTACCTCTTCGGCATCAATCCAATTGATATTCAGTCCTTGTTTTTTTTGAAACTTGATAGTTTCTTTGAGTAGCCGTTCCTCTTCCTCTCTATAAGCGACAAAGAGGTAGCCACCTTCTATCCAGTCGATGTCTTCGCCATATTTTTCTTCCCAAGTTCGTAGGATCTCGAGTGAACGTAAAGCAACCCAGATTTTCCCTTTTTGGCTATGGGTAGCCCTGATGCCACCTATGGCATGTTTATTATCCCCTTGACCCGGAGAGGGATGTTGGTCAATGCATAGAACCTTTAAGCCTGTTTCAGCGAGGATTTTCGTTAATGGTACGCCAACGCTGCCCGCGCCAATGACAATCACATCGTAAGTCGTCATTTTTCTTCCTCCTTTTTGGTCCCGGCGAAAATACCCAGCGGTACTTCGACAAACAATGGTCGAGGTGTTCCAGGCACTACATCTTTGATGCCTTCTTCACGAAAGATTCGCTGAATAAGAAGGTTACAAGTCTTTCCACCACATGCTCCCATCCCCGCACGAGTAATTGCTTTTAATTCATTCATATCAACAATCCCTCTCCGTATCCACTTACGAATTTCCCCTGCGGTGACACGCTCGCAACGGCAAACAATAGCTTCATCTGCCAGAGCTTCTTTATGATAAATCTCCATTGGTTCTGAATAGCTTTCCACCCTTTGCACCAAAATTCCTGTTGCTTCTTTTGCTTGCTCTTTCGGAAGTTTGACTGTTACCAGCTCGGTCTTCGGGAATTCCTTCAGTATTCTCACTCGTTCTACTTTGTAGTCACCAATTTCTGTTGTATTACTCATTATATGAACAATATCACCTTTCTTTATGCGTTTCTCACCCAATTCAGAAGGTAATGTGACATAAACAAAGTCCGGATCTTTCCGATAGTCCGCCAGAGTAATGGCTAAACCAGGACAAACAGCCACACATCTTCCACAGCCAATACATGGCTCTTCGTTAGTGAAATATGGTAATGAGAGAATGGAATCACCAGACATTTTTATTAGGTCACGCGGGCAAACAGACGTGCAAGGATCGCAAGGGATTTCTTGGGTGCAATGGAAAACAGGAAAGACCCCTTCCTCAAGATCAAAAACCGTGGGCGTTTTAGGTGGCGGGGGTCGGCTTTTCATAATTTCAGCCTTCTGCTCGAGTTGTTCAATATTTTCTCCTGT
>Ga0164310_10000149_pt1 | contig 34978 bp, 37 predicted proteins | sample GuaBasSedimGuay1_FD_121795 | JGI IMG/M metagenome (GOLD analysis project Ga0164310, IMG submission 121795) | Subseafloor sediment microbial communities from Guaymas Basin, Gulf of California, Mexico - Guay1, Core 4569-9, 0-3 cm | ecosystem: Environmental > Aquatic > Marine > Hydrothermal vents... | reverse complement strand
TTTGAGAATGCTATTGTTGTGGCCCATTTTGCTATTTTTTCAACGTCTACGTTTTCCATTACTATTAGCGGGTCGTTCCCGGCTAGTTCTGGGATGTATTTCATCAGCTTTCCGCCTATTAGGAACCCACCAAGGAGCTTCTTTTTCTCTTTCTCTAGGTACTTGCCGTATTTTATTATGTTGTCTTTTCCTATGTGGCTACTACTATAAACTATTAGGGCTGCTACATATGGGTTCTCTATGAATTCCCAAGCCGCCTGTTCCCCTGGCGTAGTGGTATACTGGACCGTTTCCTCGGGCATTGTTTCCAAAGCTATTTCGTATAGTATTCTTGCTGTGAGTGGGGTTGTTGTTGATGGTTTGAGGATTGTAGGGTTTCCAGCGCCGAATGAGGATAGTAATGAATGAAGTGATAGTATTAGTGGTGCGTTTCTAGGGGTCATTGTGGCTACTACTCCCACCGGCTCGCAGATGAGAATATTTCTACCTGTCATTGCCTCTATTTCTCTGTCTTCTATCAGGTCTAGCATGTAATCGTAGAATTGAGTTGCAAGGTACGAGTTTTTGTATTCGAAATTTTCAGCGTATTTTCTCGGCTGCCCGGCCTCCCTAATCAGCATTTCGATTATTTCTTTTCTCCTATTTCTCAGCTTTCTACCTATTTCTCTTATTATGTCTATTTTCTCTGATCTTTCGAGTTTCTTGACTCTAGGCCATGATATATGAGCTTTCTTTATTTTTTCTTTTAGTTCCTCCCTTGAGTCCACGTGCAACGTTGCTATTATTTCACCAGTATACTTATCTGTAACTTTTATCTCTTTCATTTCGTTTCTACGCCTCTGCTGGTCTTTTATCTACAACTCTATGAGCTTTGATATCTGAGACAAGCATTTCGGATAAGCCTTCAACATGTTCTACTATGGGGGTAACCTCGGAAACACTTCTAACAGCTTCTACAATCTCTCTTGCTGTTTTTTCGTACTCATTTGGGCTGTGACATTCGATTCTTGCTATTAGGACGTCTCTTGAATACGGGTCCGACGGGTCCTCTTTAGTTATGACGATTTGATAATCTTTTACGTTTCCATTTTCTTCTATTACGTCGGTGATAGCGTTTAGATTCACCGTTGTCCCCTTAACTTTTGTTATGTGGAGTTCTCTTAAGTAGTCCATCATTCTACCGATTGGTCTATGTATCCTCGGTACTGTTCTCCCGCAGTGAGGGCATTTTTCATATGTTATGCCGCCTTCCGCTATATCTCCTGTTAGATACCTAAGAAATATCGTCCCTCTATAATCTATATGGGTGAATAGTATTGCTCCCCTTTCTCCCTCCCCGACGGGTTCAAATGTTTCTTCGTCTACTACCTCCCATATCGCTATGTCAGGGAATGTGTGGAAGCCGGAGTCCAGCTCACATTCTAGCATGGCGTGTTTGGCTTCCGTTAATCCGTAGCCCTCTCTTATCTTAAGGTCTTCAACACCCAGCTCCTCAGCGTATTTCATAAGCTTTTCTCTCCAGCCTTTCGACACTCTTTCCCCTGCCACGAATAGAACCTGGATTTTGGGAAGTTTTACTCCCATCTCCGCCGCCCTTCTGAACCAGTACATGATATAGCTGGGTATTCCAGCTATCCCCTGGACTTCCAATGCTTCAGCGGCTCTAATCGATCTTTCCGTCATCATCGAGATCGACACGGGTATGGCGAATATACTTTGAAATGCAAATACAGCTTGGAACCCCGCTAAATGATCTACCACTCTCGGGAATAGGTTTAGTCCTATCATACCTGTTTTAGAACCAGAGATGATGGCTCCGCGGCCAGCTATGTCGCTAAATAGGTCTAGGTCATAATGGGTGTAGAAGACTGGCACTGGATTGCCTGATCTCCCTGATGTGAAGGTTACTCTTACCGGGTAGAACTCCCTTAAAACTTCAACCTCTGCTTTTTCTTCGTTTACCATTTTTGTTAACAGCAGGCTGATAAGCTTCTTTTTGGGAAGTATTTTTGTCAACTGTTCCTTTTTAGGCTGGAGTATAAAGTCTTTCGGAGAGTCCATTAGATCTTCTCTTTTTGTTATTGGGATTTTTGTTAGGTCTTTAAGACTTTGGATGTCCGATGGCTTGAGACCATGTTTTTTGAAAACTCTGTGGTAATAGGGGGACGTTTGATACGCTAAGTTTACCATGTATCTTAGTTTTTTTAGCTGGAGTCTTTCAAGTTCCTTTCGAGGAAGAAATTCAACTTTGGGATTTGTTAGTTTGAGATTAATTGCCATATCTATCGTTGAGCTACAGGAGTGTCTTAATTTAATAAATTAACGTGTTCTGGCTAGTTTAGGAACGTGAGTTAAGTTTAAGATTTTAAATTTCAAATGTGATTGGGATAAAAGATGAAGAGGATAAGGACTATTATTATGGGAGCGGCTGGAAGAGATTTCCATAACTTTAACGTTTACTTTAGAGATAACGAGCGTTTTGAGGTGATATGCTTTACACATGGGCAGTTGCCACTTGATGTGGAAAGAATTTATCCACCTGTGCTTGCAGGAAGGTTATACCCGGATGGTATCCCTATATATCCGGAGTCTATGTTGCCTAAGCTTATTAAGAAGTACAATGTTGACCTTGTAGTTTTCTCTTATAGCGATGTTTCCCACTCATATGTCATGGAAAAGGCATCTATAGCGATGGCTAACGGGACAAGTTTCATGCTGCTTGGACCTAAGGATACCTTGCTAGAGTCGGAGAAGCCTGTCATAGCTATCTGTGCTGTTAGAACCGGCTCTGGGAAGAGCCCAACCACCAGGAAAATAAGTGGCATAATTAAGGGATTAGGTTTGAAGGTTGCCGTAATCAGGCATCCTATGCCTTATGGTGATTTGACAAAACAGGTTGTTATGGAGTTAAGGGGATTGAGCGATCTAGATAGGTATAAGTGTACTGTTGAGGAGAGAGAGGATTTCACACACCTTTTGAAATCAGGTTTTACTGTGCTAGCGGGGGTTGACTATGGGAAGGTCTTAAAAAGGGCTGAAGAGATAGCTGATGTTATAATATGGGATGGTGGGAATAACGACTTTCCATTTATTAGACCGGATCTTTTATTTGTCGTTGCCGATCCTTTTAGAGCCGGCCATGAGGTGTCGTATTATCCTGGAATGGTTAATTTTCTAATGGCAGATGTGATTGTGGTGAACAAGGTCAACTCTGCACCACCAAAGGGCGTAGAAGAGGTCATTTACAATGCTAGGAAATACAACCCTAAGGCCATAATTGTCAAAACAGAATCTGTGATAAGCTGCGATTGTGATGTTGACCTGAAGGGTAAGACTGTAGCTGTCGTAGAGGATGGACCAACCACGACACATGGAGGTATGCCGTATGGTGCTGGCTACCTGTTTGCTAAGAGCCGGGGTGCTAAGATAATTGATCCTAAAAGATTTGCCGTTGGAGAGTACAAAAAGATATATGAAGAATATAGCCATTTAGGTCCAGTAATCCCCGCTGTGGGGTACAGTGACGAACAGGTTAAGATGCTTGAAGAAATGCTTAGCTCGATCAATTGCGACGCGGTTGTTTCAGGCACCCCGATCGAGCTTTCAAATCTTGTTAAGGTTAACAAGCCAATTTACAATGTGAGATATGATGTTAAGGAGGTTGAGGGACCGACTTTTAAAGAGATTATAAATAAGTTCTTAAGAGGAATAGGCCTCGCCCAGTAGCTCCCACAACTTTTTTATAGCGCTGTCTACAATAGTTTCTGGCTTTAAAGATCCTTTCTCTATGAGTCTAAATACTATTTTGAGTTTAGGTTTCTGTTCACTTCCGATAGGATGGCTTTTAACTTCTATTCCATGATATTCATCTTGAATTCTTTTTAGAATCGGTGCTATGGATGATTCTGGAATCCCCTCCACAGTGACCGTCTTCATTATCGATCTCATATCTCTTGTTTCTAATCTAAGTCTTGGGATTATATGTTTCTCCATCATCTTCGTCATTTCTTTAGGTACTCCCGGGAGGACGTAAATAGTTGTTTTACCTATTTTCAGCTCAACACCAGGTGCCACTCCGACAGGATTTTCTATCGGTTTAGCATTAACGGGAATCTTTGCCATTTTCGTTCTTTCGGGTGTAAGGGGAAGGTTTAGTTCTCTATATTTGTCAGCTATCATCTTGTAAGCCTCTGCATTAACTTTTACAGGAGTTTTTAGGGCTTTGGATAGGCATTCTATTGTTTTGTCATCGTGAGTCGGGCCAAGGCCGCCTGTAACGATTAATATATCGGGTTTTTCGGATATAGACCAGTAGATCGCTTTTTTAAGCTCTTCACAGTCGTCTCCGATGACAATTATCCTTTTAGTTTTTATACCAATGTTATACAGCTTTGACGCTATCCATGAGGCGTTAGTGTTTATAGTTTCTCCTGTCAGTAGCTCGTTACCCGTGTTTATGATTATCGCTTCCACAAAATTTTACCACTTCGCAGTAACTATTAATTTTAGTTGTTACGTGTTTTCTATAGCCTTTAATAGTTTTTCTATCTCTCCTAGCTCCTCTGATATTTCATCGTCTACTTTTCCCTTACTAATTAGCTTTTCCTTGATCTGATATACCAGAGCTTTTATCTGCGCATTTCCGTATAGTATCGCGTTTATCAAAGGTGCAAGGGATACTTTGCGCTTAACCTCACGTTCGATTTTTGCATCCATCAAGAATTCAGCTATCCTTCTGATCTCTTTGCCCGCCTTGGAGTCGGGGTATTGTATAGCGATTGGTATACCCATTCTGTAAGATTTTTCCATATTTTCGTCGTATGGAACGATAAAGTAGGGTTGAGTCTCCGATTTTCTAATAGGCTTTATTATTTCTCTAATGCTTTTTAGATCCTTTCTCCTTACTTTATTCACAATGTACGTTGGGTATTCTAATTTAAGAAGTGTGGATAAGTCTATTAACGGTTGAGTCGCGTTTATCGTTGGTTTATTGGGTTCCACAACGGGTATGAATGCATCCGATACTGGAAGCAATAGGTAATAGTCTGCCATACCTGAAAATCCCCCTCCTCCCGGCCCGTCTATTATTATCATTGTACATCTCGATTTAAGAAATTCGATGAGATTTCGCATCTTTTCTTCGTAACTCCGGTAGTTTTTGTACAGGTTCTTCTTAGACACAAATATTTGGGAAGCAGGGATAAAGGCAATATTCCTATATTCTGGATATCTATTACTCACATGCGCTATTTCCCACGGCTTTGCCGACTCATTCAAGTATTCTCTAAGAGTTGGATAATCGTCCGGGTTTTCCTCTCTAGCTTTTAAAAAAAGCGGATCCCATAGGAATTCGGAACTATTTCTCCCAAAGTCAGCCTCTATAAAGGCTATTCTTTTGTTATAGAGCTTTGAAAGCCAAACAGCAGTGTTAAAGCTTACACTGGTACATCCCGTATTATGAATTACTATCCCAGAAGAAGCATAGTTGTTGTACCCGTCAACAGTAAGGTCGTAGAAATATGTATCTACAATCGTTCTGGATATTTTTACCACTTCTAAAGATCTCCTTCCTGGCAGGCTTAATAGCCTGTCTTTCTTGCTCAATCTATAAGCTTTTTTGTACAAAAGTTTAGAATCTTGGATGACCAGAAAGGGATGCCTACTGGAGGTTAATAGCGAGTTACCATTAGATAGTTCTACCTTACACACTTCTCCCTTAACAGGTATTCTCCATATACACCTAACCTCCTTCCAAAATGGTTCACCGTTTTTCGGATTAACGCTTTGCACTCTAAGCTTACCTGGAGGGAGCACTGCAACTATAACTTCATGTCTAAAGATTCCTACCATCTTCTCAAAGAGCCTTTGGAAAACTATATTTCCATGTTCTTTAGTGAGTATCGCGGAATCTCCATCGATGCATCCTCCCCCAATTTTACCAAAAGTTACAACTTTCAAGTAATCTCACCAAGAACGTTAGCTAACTCCTTGAGAGCATCTTCTATCTGCATCACCCTTCTTTCAAGAATGTTTACCCTTTCAATAAGGATTTTTAATCCCGAAACCATGCTCTTAGCGTGACTGTTATCATCCCTTAATAGGTCAGACTCTCCGGATTCATCAAAGGCTCTATTAATACTCATTTTTCATCAATTAGACAAGGCGGGGTTAGAATATTTAGGATGCTCGAAAGAGGAGGTTAATAATCTAAAACATCCCATACATCTTTTGAAATGTCCATAGAATTATTTAGAGCTCTCGCACATAAGCATCGCTATGTGGTTTATAAAATGCTTGAAGCTGGCCCCTTAACTAAGGGTGAGATCGCAAGGAGGCTTGGAATATCTATAGCTCACTTATCATATCATATAGCGAGGCTTAAGGACGCGGGATTAGTAATCGAATATAGAGAGGGGTATAGAAAGTATCTACGCCTATCAAAAAGGCTAGTAGTAGAAGTTTGGGATTCGAGTCATAAAAATACTCTAAACAAACATACCCTCATTAGGGATTAAAAGTGAATGAGGTTTTAGGGGCAGGTTTGTTACTAGCTGTTACCATAGGAATATTTATAGCCGCAGTTATTCCGCCCATAGCTAATGTTCTAGGCTGGATTGAACATAAACCAGCTAGAAACCACACTAACATTCAGGATCTGCTTGACTGGATTAACTCAGGCTTGGATAAAATATTTGGCAATGAAAATGGAAATCAAACGGCTGAACCGGGATAGGTTTAAATGTATGATGGGATAGCACTTACACCGTGGCAAAGAAGATATTACTACTGATACTTATCGTAGCAATCATATCTGGATACCTATACTATGGGGAGCTTAGGCGAAAAAGCGGGATAACAGAGCATACATACGGTTTAACATTTAACGGGACAAAGGCATACCTGCACGTACAAGAACAATGTGAGATAGGTCCAAGACCCCCCGGGACAATCGAGCATGAAAAATGCGTCCAGTACATCGTAAATATAATAAAAAGCTACGGTCTAACGTGCCACTTAGAAAATTTCACATTTTCCGATCCTGAGGTAGGACCGATAAGTATGGTGAACATAATAGTCTCTCTTGGAAGAGGGGACAAAATACTGTATGTTGGAGCCCATTACGACACCAGGCCGAGAGCAGACATGGAGCAGGCTCCTGAGGACAGAGAAAAACCTATTTTAGGTGCGAACGATGGAGCAAGCGGAGTAGCAGTACTCCTAGAGTTAATTAGGATATTTAAAGATAAAGATTTGAAGATAGAGGTGCGATTCATATTTTTTGACGGTGAAGACTGGGGTATAATACTTGACCACTACTTCATAGGCTCGAGATACCATGTCAAACATTTGCCGGCTAATGAAAAGAAGAAAATAATTGGGTTAATACTCCTGGATATGATAGGAGACAAAGACCTACAAATATACATGGAGGGCTTCTCATACCGTCATGCTAGAGATCTCGTAGAATTGATATGGAACACTGCTAAAGAGCTAAATTACACACAATATTTTGTACCAAGAGTAAAATACACCATATACGATGATCACTATCCATTTATACAGGAAGGAATACCCGGCGTAGATATTATAGACTTTGACTATCCATACTGGCATACATTAAATGATACACTCGATAAGGTATCACCGAAAAGTTTAGAAATTGTAGGGAGAGTAGTAGAAGCTGTAATACTGAAAATATCAGAAGATCAGGGGGGCTACATTTATGTCTGAAGACCATGAACTAGAGATTTTAAAGATGAAAATGCTTGAAAGAATTATTCAAAAAAGAGAAGATCCTCTATATGTAAAGATAGCAGCTGGAGAACCCATAGAGGGTAACGAGGAAATAATAAATAGGGCAACTAAGATGGTAGATGTGGTACTCTTAGACTTCTGGGCAGAATGGTGCGGCCCGTGCAGGATGATGGAACCCGCCATTCACCGGGCAGCTATGAAATACAAGGGAAAAGTAGCCGTAGTTAAGATAAATGTGGATAAAGAGAGAGAATTGGCTATGAAGTTTCGTATAATGGCTGTGCCAACATACATGCTTGTAGTAAACGGCAAAATAGCTGAGAAGGTTACGGGAGCAGTAGGATATGACGTCCTTGATAGGATAATACAGAAGTATATTAGGTGAGAGCCGGGGGCGGGATTTGAACCCGCGTAAAACGGGTCTGCAGCCCGCCGCCTGTACCACTCAGCCACCCCGGCACATAGTAAGAGCACCCGGTTTTTAAAAATCTTCCGAGTCATGTATAATGATGAAAATCGTTACGCTCTTCGACATAGATGTGTTGGACAAACTTGCAGAAGTACTTGAAACCTCAGGATTGGAAAAGACTAATGTAAAATCACCTTACGAAGCCTTTAGATACAAAAGCGGTGGGAAAACAGCTGTAATAGCATTCAAAACAGGAAAGATAATCTATAGTGAAAATGTCAAATCAATATTCTTAGAGTTTCTTAAAAAGAATTTTAGACCTGAATCCGTTAGAATAGGATGTGATGAAGCTGGAAAGGGTGAAGCTCTAGGGCCCTTAGTAGTCTCAGCTGTGGCGCTTACTCCAGAGCAGTACGTTGAACTATGGGCTGAAGGGGTTATGGACAGTAAAATGCTATCAAAAAAACAAATTCAAACCCTAGAGCCTAAAATTAAGAAAAATTCTCTTGGATATACACTCATAGTCATCGAGCCGGAAGAGTTTAACAAGAAAATTGAGAAAATAAAGAGCGAAGGAAAAAATCTGAACCATCTTCTATCGGAACTCCATGCTAAAGCTGTAAGACGTTTAATAGAAAAAATTCAATGTACCGAAGTAACAATCCTAATTGACAAGTTTGATGAAGAAAAAACACGTAAAGCCATGGAAAATGTGGGAATAAAAAATATAATTCAACTCGAGAATGGAGAGAGGGATATCGCTGTTGCTGCAGCAAGCATAACAGCTAAAGCTGCCTACGACAGGTGGATTATGGAAAATCAAGATAAAATAAGGGATAAACCCTTAGATATGATTTATAAAATATCATATCTCAAGCCTTCCTAGATGGCACAAATATCTGTAGTAGGTTCCAGTGGGAAGATCGACAAGAAACTATACCAGACCGCATATGAACTTGGCAAGATAATAGCGTCAAGAGGACATATACTCATCTGCGGAGGTAGAGACGGAATAATGGAAGCAGCGTGTAAAGGGGCATGGGAGAAAGGCGGGATAACCGTTGGAATACTTCCAACAATAAACGGAGAAGATGCTAACCCATACTTAACTGTTAAGATAACAACCGGCATGGGATACGCTAGAAACTTCATTAATGCATGCTCAGGAGACGCCGTTATAACTGTGGGGGGAAAAGAGGGAACCCTTTCTGAGATTGCAATGGCATTAGTCTACGGAAAACCTGTTATATGCATTAAGGGAACAGGAGAGGCTGCAGACCTACTAGCAGGTAGAAGGTTTGGTAGAAAGTATGTTTACGCTGCTAATAACCCGGAAGAAGCTGTTAAAATGGCTGAGGACCTACTTCAAGACAGATAAAATCTTACCCCAGCAAACAGTGCAAAACTGCGGATTAGACTTATCAACTTCCCATATAGAATTGTGAAAACTCATACAGCAACTTCTGTTACTGCAGTGACCGACCCCTAGAAGATGTCCTACCTCATGAAGTGCAACCACGTTTACTCTTCTTTTATGTAGGTCACCATTACCGGGGATACCATAAAATGAGCTGGAAAGCCGTTTTATAGATATGAGACCAACCCCGTCCAACACCAAACCAAAAACAAAGTTCAAACCTGGCACATAAAAATCCAAATCCATAACAATTAATGCCGGCTTTAGAACAGAAAGCGAAGCCATACGAGCTATTTCATATGCGTTATACTGGCTTCTATATTTGTTAAACGTTTTTTCATACTCCAAATCTGCGGTTCCTACACGATGAACCCACATTAGACCTTTAAATGTCGAGCTTATGGTATTCTCGATGGATTCATAAAAACCTAGTGGGATCCCCTCAAGCATGTACAGATTTAGAACATTCATTCTATTTATCACCAGACTTTAAAATAAAGTAAAGTGACGATTATAAGATGCTATGGTTGTAGAATTACCTCCTGATGTGGCAAGGTATATAAAAGATACGTTCTCCAAACTTATAAATCCCGTAACACTCTACGTGTTTACAACCAAAAACCACTGTCTTTACTGCAACGAAACCCTAGAGATCGCTAGAATCATAGCTGAATTCTCTCATCTCATAAAGATCGAAGAATGCGAATGTACTACAGATTCTCATATGGCTAAAGAGTTTAACATCGATAAACACCCAGCTATAGTAGTTCATGGAAGGGAAAAGTATGGGATCAGATTCTTCGGTATACCTTCCGGATACGAGCTTGGAAGCCTCGTAGAAGCCATCGTAGACGCTTCGCGTGGAGAAACAGAAATCCCACCTGACGTAAAGGAGTTGGTGAGAAGCATCGACAAAAAAGTTCACATCCAAGTTTTTGTCACTCCAACGTGCCCATATTGCCCGATAGCTGTTAGAGCTGCCCACAAGTTCGCAATTTTAAACAGAAATATTTTAGGAGATATGATAGAGGCTATAGAATTTCCAGATTTGTCACAGAAATACATGGTAATGGCGGTCCCCAAAATAGTTATAAATGAGAAAGTAACGTTTGAAGGTGCAGTACCGGAAATGTTCTTCGCTCAGAAAATAATTGAAGCAATAGAGTGATCTCTGATGTTTGGCTTCGAGAAGCACCAACTTATAGTGATAGGAGGTGGACCTGCAGGCTTAACGGCCGGCATGTATGCTGCTAGCTTGAAAATTGACACCTTAATAATAGAGGGAACCGCTAAACCGAGGCTAGCCCTTGCAGAGATCATAAATAACTATCCGGGTTTTACAGAGCCTATTTCAGGGGTGGAACTACTTGGCAAGATGAGGGAGCACGCGTTAAAAATGGGTGCTAAGATCGTTAAGAGCGATGTCATCTCCACACAACTTTCTAGCAACCCAAAAATGCTGACGACGAGGGAAAACAAGATATATTCTGCTGATGCCGTAATAATAGCCACCGGCCTACAGCAACAGAGCCTCAGGATAAAAAACGAGCAGAAGCTTACCGGGAGGGGGGTAAGCTACTGTGCGGTGTGTGATGGCCCTTTGTTTGCAGGTAAGACTGTTGCACTAGTAGGCTCTGGAGAAGCTCTATTAGAAGAAGCTGAAAGACTTTCTGGAATCGTAGGAAAATTGTACGTGATACAGGTACCTCCAGAAACCGTAGAAAGCGAGAGAATAATGAGTATATCTGGAAAAATAGAATTAGTTGAGAAAGCTATACCGGTAGAGATTTTGGGAGATGAGTACGTCACAGGGCTAAAAATATCTGTAAATGGTACAGAAGAACTGCTAGAGGTAGGTGGGGTATTCATAGCCACGGAAAAGATTCCAACGGCTAAACTACTGGAGAACTCCGGTGTGAAAACCGACGCGAGAGGATGCATTATTGTTGATAAAGACCAGAGGACCAGTGTAGAGGGTGTCTATGCTGCTGGCGACTGCACATGTAGAGGATTACAGGTTGTTACCGCCGCCGGGGATGCAGCGGTGGCAGCTATAAATGCTTCTGTATATATTAGGAGAAAGGTGAGGGGGGTCTAAGAAATGAAAATGACATTCATAATCGCTGTACTTTTACTATTGGTTCTGATAGTAATCGCAGTGAAAGTTTTCTTATTATTGCTGCCCGCTGCGATAATCGGCTTCATCATATGGGTTATCACCGGAAATACGGCGTATTCCATTGCCGGATTTCTAATAGTTCTCCTGATATCACTTCTCAAAAAGTGATAATGATGGATGCCATAGAAGTGCTAAAAATAGACGTAACTCATGTTAAGGATAAGATTGTAAAGGGACTGAGAGAGTACACAGGTAAACATGGTCTTAAAAAGGGGGTTATTGGGATAAGCGGTGGGATAGATTCTGCGGTTGCACTGTTCATATCATCCAATGCCTTAGAACCTGAAAATATAACTGCTCTTATAATGCCTTCCAGATTTACAAAGAAAGAGGATATCAACGATGCAATAGATGTTTGCAGGAGAGCGGGAGTTAGATTTAAGATTATAGATATATCCCTCATCGAAGAAGCATTTCAAAAAACTGTATCTATCAAGAGTAGGATTTCAATAGGAAATAGGCAAGCTAGGATTCGCATGGTTCTGCTATACTCAGTCGCTAACGACCTAGGCGGATTCGTCATCGGGACAGGGAACAAGTCTGAAGTCTTGACAGGTTACTTTACAAAGTATGGAGATGGCGGGGTCGACATTCTCCCTATCGGGGGGCTCTACAAGACACAAGTTAGGATGCTTGCAAAGGCTTTTCCGATTCCATCAACGATAATAGAGAAGAAACCTTCAGCAGGCCTCTGGCCAGGCCAAACAGATGAAGGCGAACTTGGACTATCCTATGAAACCCTAGACTTGATATTATACTTTCTTTATGACATGGGTAGGAACCCGGGTGATGTTAAAAACATTTTAGGTTTAGATAAAGAAGTAGACAGAGTGGTTGAGCTATTATCCAAAAGCAGACATAAGAGGGAGCCTCCTCCCATAATTGACCCGTTCTGACCTTATAGTTTTTTCTTCTTTGGTTCTTCAGCGTAAATGTTACTGATATATTTTACTCCTGCACACTTCTCACATTTCCCTAATATCTTGTTCACGTAGTCACCACTCTGAAACTCTCTTGTTGTAGTTAAGCCGCAGGAATCACATTTCATCACAGTAATAACGTTCAGATGAGGTATACCTACTTCCATTCCAAATCTTAGAAGATTATACAAGGTTTGCCCTGCGAAGAATATGAGTGTAAAACCTATCATTATTAATCCCATAGCATATGGAGACTGCGATGTAGCATCGCTGAATTCCCTTAGAACGTAGATGATCATTGCCACACCGCATAGTATAAGAGCAAGAAGCATAGTTATATTTGCGAATAATATGAGAGAGCTTCTACCCTCCTCTTTCTTGCTACTTCTCAAAATACTCACCTTATCCCTATCGAGTTTCCTATACCAGCAACTATAACAGTATCACCCTCATGCGTCCGCTCTTCCAATATACGTTTTATTCTATCTACTACCGAGTCGGCGGCAAGACTTATCTCTTTTTTCATGATTGCAATAGCATCCAGGGGATCCATCTTAACCACTATTGAGTCAATAGGGATCTGATATTTCGTGGCAACTTCTTCTATCTTATACTTCTCCGGGCCAGGGTCTCCAATAGCTGCACCCACGTATTCTGTTATCTCAGCTGTAGGCTCACCTTCTAGTTTTCCGCCAGCATCAACCATAATTATTCTAGAGATAGCGCCACTTCTCATCTCTATAAGTCTTTTTATTGCGTCGCCTGGTTTACCCACTTCCCCACCAGGGCCTTTCGCCTTGACTAAAAGGACGTTCCTCCCTTCGTAAGTTACCCTGTAGAGAGATATGTTTTCAGCTATCTCCTCGGCTTCCAGATTGGGGTTATATTCGCTTACGAACCTTGCCACTACTAACGGCCCAAGTCCATCCCCAATCGGGGTTCCCCTTCTAAATGCGTCAACCGAGGTATGGTAAGCTTTAGCTATTTTCATAATCTCCGGGAGAACCATTTGGACTTGAAATATATAGTAGAAATTCTGCGTTTTTCTTCCCATTATGAAGTAGTGTCTTACAATTCTGTATATGTAATCTAAGGTTAAACATGATAGGAACATATCTTTTAGATTTGAATGTATATGTTTCTGGGCTTTAGGCGCTATTTCCCACAAAACCTCATCAATCCTCCATTTTGCTGTATTTAAAAGGTGTTCTAACTTTTTTATCGCGCCGACAGGATCAAGATAGACTGGTTCTATTATTCCGAAGCCTTTATATCGGCTTAAAATTCTATCTACATCTTCCTTCCCCTTGCCATACTTTGAAGCTTCCTCTATAAACATTTTAGAGGCTGACTGGTTTAGATTCCAGAGCTTGTCTAAAGCTCTAGCAATGTCCGAGAGACCCATCCATGCTTGAATCTTCATACCAAAAATTTGAATTAGAAAAAGCATTACAATAAACAAAAACCATTGAATCAAGTTTGAACCTTGATCTTGAAGTAGGGCTAGCATAGGTTCGACCATTAGAGGATGCACCTGACAGCATTATATATAACTATAAATCCTTTTAACCTTTCCGAATCGATGAGTAGAAGGTGAGTAGGATTGGCTGAAGGGAATATATGTAAGAACTGTGCTCATGCTAAAAAGAAAAGGGGGAGCTTATTCTGCTCACTTTTAAAGCAGAAAGTAAATCCAAACCATACATGTGGAAAGTTCAAGCCTAAATAAGAGGATTAAAATTGAGCAAGAGAGCGACTATAATAGTGGATAAAAGCATTATAGGAATAGCCGTGATTGAAAAAGCTATCGAGATTCTTCGCGATCTAGGCTACGAGCCCGTTATAGTCGATGAAGCAGATATTAAGAAGTCGATTGAAGCCATTGACAAGGCTGATCTTGTAACTGTTATTGGGGACGCTGGAAACTGGGTTCTTGGGGGATTAGTTTTGATAGCTAGAATAATGGGTAAGGAGATAGCAACATACCAGAGTAGTGGGGGGTGGGCCAAGTTATTCTCAGCTAGGCCACTATCCAGCAAGCTTGGATCTGGCGAGATTTGATGCCACGTTTATAGGGTCAAGATAGTTGGAAAATGCCGGGTTGTATGGTATTTCGAGGTCTTCGAGATCAGAGAACTTTAATCTCTGGTTTACAGCTAGGGAGACAACGCTGATTCGGGGATATATGTCTCGTCCTATCGCTTGTCCTCCGAGAATTATGCCTTCATCTGCTGAGAAAACCAATTTCAAAGTGATTTTACCAGAATCTTTAATGTACCATGGTTTACTCCAGCAGGTGTATCTACTTGAGAAGACTTTGAAGCCGGCCTTAGTAGCGTTTTTCTCTGTCAACCCAACTGCGCCGATTTCGATGTCTCCAGCTTTTATTACATATGGTGAGGCGGAGCCCTTGTATTCAACGGATCCTCCGGCAGCATTTATTCCTGCAACTATGCCCTGCCTTACTGCCGAGGTTGCAAGCATACTTAGGGTTCTCCTTCCGGAGACTATATCGAAAGTTTCAACGCAGTCCCCGCAAGCATATATTTGTTTAATGCTGGTTCTCATTTTCCTATCAACTATTATTCCCCCGAGATCTCCGATTCTAAGCCCCGCAGACTCCGCTAACGATATGTTCGGCTTTACCCCTGTGGTTAGGATAACCATGTCTACAGGTATGGTTTCTCCACCTACAGTTATCTCTGATACCTTCCCGTTAACACCAGCGATTTGTTTAAGTGGAGACCTAAGTTTAAGATGAACTTTATCAGAAATTTTTTCAACAAGAATTTCTGCCATATCCCTATCCAACCTATCATGCAAAGGCATATCGAACATTTCTATAAGATAAACAGACTTAACAGCTTTCCTTATAGTTAAAGCTACTTCTAACCCTGTTGCTGAAGCTCCTATTATAGCGACTCTTGAAGAGCTTTTCATCCATGATAGAATTTCCTCTAAATCGCTTACATCTTTAAATTTGAAAACCCCTTTATAGCCTACCCCTGGAACGGGGGGGATCACAGGTAAAGATCCGGTAGCGATAATAAGTTTATCATAATTTACCGACAAATACCCCTCCTCGGTTTTGACTATAACCTCCAACGTTGATGGTTTTATTTTCTTAGCGTCGCCTTTCACAAGTTCAAATTTTTCCGGGACGCGGTCGCTCTTTTTTAAAACTCCAGCAGACGCCGACCCATCAAGTATGTATGGAAGACTACAGGGATGATTAAAGATCCTGTCTCTCTTTTCAATAACCGTTATCTTGGGTTTATCCTTGGATTTAGCTGCAAATAGAGCAGCTGTTTTTCCTGATGTCCCGTATCCTACGACTACTATGTTATCCATAAAATTTACACCATCAAATGGTACCATTTAAATTTACCCCCGACTTTCCTACTATTAGAGCTACCGATGGGATACATTAAACTTGTAGAATATTACAGGCCACAGGTAGATAACCCAGTATTGATACAAGGGTTGCCAGGAGTTGGGCTTGTCGGCAAGTTAACCGCCGACTTTCTAATAAAACAGTTCAAACCAGAAAAGTTTGCTAGTATCTTCTCAGAGTATCTTACGCTTCCCAGTGGTGCACTTGGAGTACTTCTTAAGAGCGGAAACAGTATAGAGATATACTCATATGATTTCTATCATATTCACGCCGAAAACGCAGATCTCATCCTCCTAACTGCAGAGGTTCAACCTACAACATGGGGGCAGTATCCCATGGCAAATCAAGTCCTAGACTTCTTTAAACGACTCGGTGGGACGACAGTAGTAACTATGGGGGGAAACGTGGTACAGAGATACGAGAATACAGTTTATGCTTGTGCCTCAAACGCGAAGCTTCTTAAAATGCTCTCAAAATACAGAGTTCTTCCACTACAAGGGGGGGAGGTAACGGGTGCCTGTGGTTTGCTAGCTGGACTCGCACCTGTTAAGGGGATGGATTCATTCTGTTTGTTGTCGTCTACCAGAGGAGCATATCCGGATCCTAAAGCGGCGAGACGCCTCCTTAAAGTGATAGATGCCATGTATGGCATAAATGTTGATTATAGCATCGTTAATAAAGCTATAAAGGACATTGAGATGGCGCTAACATTAAGGAGGGAGATGAACAGGATAATTCAAAGAGCTAGGGGAGAAATTAAGCCAAGAAGTAGAGAAGAAATACCATACAGAGGTTAAATCCCCTTAAAAATAGAAGAATTTAATATTTCCAACAGTAACTATTAGACTGTGGGCATTCTAGATTTATTCAAGAAGAAGATAGTCTCATTCGAAAGAATAGTTGAACACGCACAATGCAGTTTAATGGTTGTTGAAAAACTCAGACAAGCCATTACAAGTAATATAGAGAATAGACTGGCTGATTGCATGAGGGAAATAGGTGAGGTTGAAAATCTTGAAGGCGAGGCTGACACCTTAAGGAGAGGAATAAATACAGAATTAACAAAAGGTGTTCTTCCACCATTCAGCAGGCAGGACTTAATGAGGCTTGTTAGACGTATAGACATGGTAGCGGACTACGCACATGAAGCTAGCAGACTTCTGACCCACCTTAACCTTTCAAAACTTGATGAGGACCTTAAGAAGAAAATATTGATGTTAATAAACGAAACAGTTTACTGTGCAAAGTTAACACTTGAAGCCACAAAAATTATGAGCTCAGACTTTAAGTTAGTAGGAGGAATATGCGACAAGATAGAAAACTCTGAAAGGAAGTGTGACATGCTATATCTTGAAACGCTGGGCCGGGTAATTGCAGGAAGATGCTGTGACGAAGGAGTTATGATAGCACTTTTCGCCTTTTTAAAGGCATTAGAAGAAGTTTCAGATATGTGTGAGGATGCCTCTGACGTCATGAGAATAATCTCTATTAGAGCATTAGAGTAGTAAGTAGTAAGCTTTAACTATTAAAGCCGCGAGAATACCTGAAACAGGTAATGTGAGAATCCATGAAACTATTATTCCAACAACCTGTTTGTAATTTATTTTCATGCCTCTTGCGTATCCCACCCCTATTATAGAAGAGATAAGGACTTGACTGCTTGAAAGAGGTAAACCCATCACCGTCGCTATGAAAGTGATGATTCCAGTAGAGAATTGAGCTGAAAAAGCCATGGTTGGTGTTAGGTTAACAACAGTCATGCCTACCTTGATTAAAACTCTTTTCCCCAGTGTGGAGAGCCCTATCAGCATTCCAATACCGCATATAATCCTTGCAATCATACTGTTGCCTATGATATTGGACAGGAACGCTGTAGCATTCCCAACATCATTACCTCCTTTAGAAAACGCAGTTAGAATGGCACTGGAAAGCAGAAGCAGTGAGAAATTTAGTTCTACGTACTCTCTGCTTGTAATTCCCTTAGCTCTTTTCAAAATGGATGATTTAACGATTTGATACAGGAAAAATGAAAGGATGAAACCTGTAATGGGGGAAACAAGCATGCCTAAAACTATTGTTAATATCGTTCCCCAGTTAACGCCTGCTATCCCATTCGAGAGTATTCCTACGCCAATGGCTGATCCTATTACAGAATGAGTTACAGATACTGGAAGGCCCAGTAGAGAGGCCATGGTCAGCCATATAGACATTGATGATAATATAGCTAGCGAATGAAATTTGGAGACTCTAAATGTGAGTATACCCTTTCCTATGGTTTCCTCGACCTTCCAGCCCATAAGTAAAGCGCCTAGGAGGTTAAATATTCCTCCAATTATGGCGGCATTTAGAACGGTCATGAACCTTGAACCTGCAACAGTGGACATTGTTTCGTCGTTAGCACCAATACTTATAGCTATGTACATCGAAAACATTATAGAAGCAATCAGGAGAGTGAGCATTGTAATCAATATTTCACACAACCCAGGTATAAATGTTTGGAGGCAGGATATCTTTGAAAAAGAATATACACATCTCATTTGACGTGGAAGGTACCCTTGTTACGAAGGATTTTAGCAATTATGTTTGGCTGAAGCTTCTACCTTCTCTATACATGGAGAAAAATGGGTTGAGCTTTGAGGAGGCTTATAAATACGTTTTAAACAAGTATAGAATGATAGGAGATAGGATGATTGAGTGGTATATGCTTAACTATTGGATTGAAAGGTTTAAACTCGAAGTTAATCCTGAGGCACTTCTACTTAACGCAGCTAAAGCAGTAGGAGTTAAACCCTATAATGACGCGATGGACGCGATCAAAGAAGCATCCAAATTAGGGAGGATAATCTTAATCACTAATTCAACGAGGGCTTTCCTAAAGTTTTTGCTGTCTCCATTCGACGCTGAGACATTCTACAAGGTTTTCTCCGTTGTTGACGACTTTAAACTTACAAAATATGATTCCAAAGCTTATCGTAAAGTTTTAGAGAGTTTAAGGGCTGAACCTTCAGACATATTCCACATAGGAGACGACTTCATACAGGATTATATAGTCCCTAAGAGTATAGGAATCAGATCATTTTACCTTTCAAGAAATAGTCAATATCCAGGAGGATACAAGAGCTTAAATGAGATAGTTAACACCATAGCGGTTATGGTAGGAGGTTAAGTTGGGAAGCACGGATTATTTCCCCTACGAATTTAGAATCGGACAAAAAGCCTTCCTGTCGTTCATCGAGAAATACGTTTCTGCAAGAAATATATGCGTAGAAGCCCCGACAGGATTCGGCAAAACTCCTCTCATAATCTCAGCTCTCCTTCCGTATTGTTCCAAAGGATTTAAAATTATCTGGGCTGTTAGAACGGGCAACGAAACTGATAGGCCTGTTGAAGAGCTCAAAGTTATCAACAGGAGACTCAAAGAGAGGGTTTTCGGAATTTCCTTTAGAGGTAAAAAGGATATGTGCATACTATTAAGAGATTTAGAGTTTAAAAACGTGTCTCATTCTGACGCTGCCTATATCTGCAGAGCTTACCATAAGGATTGTAGATATTACTGGGGTTTCAAAAAGAAATTTAAACCGAATATGGTTTTAAATGAGCCACTAATCTACTCCGAAATCCTATCATTGGGGATGGAACAAGGAATATGCCCTTATATGATTGAAAGATCCTTGCTTAAACATGCTAGTCTCATATCGTTAAGCTACAACTACATCCTTGACAAGAACGTAGGTCTATCCATTTCCAGGACTTTAGACTTTAGCAAATGCATCTTAGTTGTCGATGAAGCCCACAACCTACAGTCAGCAACCTCAAACATTAACTCCATCAAAATTACAGAAAGAACAATAGAATCATCTTTAAAAGAGATAGAACTTTCAGATATGAGTAAAACCGCATATAGGGCTGTTAGTAGGATACACAAATATTTAGAGGACAAGGGAGAAGTTGAGATAGATAAAAAAGAATTTTTAAAGTCTATCTTAGGCGATGAAGGGGGGGTAGTTGAAGATCTTGAAAAAATAGCCGATTTTATAAGGAAAAAGAAGCTAAGTGAGGGTAAACCTCCCCGCTCATCAACAGGAAGAATATGTTCCCTTTTGAAACGGTTGATGGACAATGCCAAATCAGAAGGTGTTCGGCTTATTAGGAGCCAGGAAGAAGATAGATTATACATTGAGCTAGTCGATATGAGGCTTTCGGAAATACTGGGTTCCATTTGGAGGAGATTCTGGCGGTGCATCTTCTGTTCTGGCACATTGAAACCTATCGTTGGGTTTGCGGAGGTAATAGGGCTTAAAGACTACGCAGAGAGGGTTTTCCCCTCTTACTTCGACAGGTCTAAGATTAGAAGTTTCATACTGAGAGGAGTGAGCACCAGGGGGGAAGAGCTAAGTTTTGATATGGCAAATAGATATGTAAAATCGATAATCGAAACGATACTTGCGGTAGATGTAAGTTCGGCAGTCTTCTCAGCGAGTTATAGAATCCAGGATTCGCTTGTCTCGGCGGGGCTTGTTGACTTACTTAGAGAAGCTGGACGACCCGTACTAGTGGAAAGAAAGGCGATGAGTGGAGATGAAGCTAGGCTCTTACTTGACCAGTTTAAGGACATGGCCAAAAAAGGTCGTAAGCCTGTACTTCTCGCAGTAGCCATGGGCAGATTTGCCGAAGGGGCAGACTTCCCTGGAGAGGAGCTTGAACTTGTATATTTAGCTGGTATTCCATTCGAAAGGATGACGTTGAAAACGCAACTTCTCATAGAATATTACACCAACCTTTACGGTGATAAGGGAAGATTCTACGCCTACGTTGTCCCAGCAATCAGAAGAGCCTCCCAGGCAGTAGGGAGAGTTTTAAGGTCTCAGGACGACAGCGGTATATTTATACTTGGCGACGAAAGATATCTCAGAAGGGAATACGCAAGGCTATTACCAGATTACGTGCTTGAAACCGTAAGAGTAGTAGACTACCGGAGTTTAAAGTTCCTTGTTGAACGGCTGGAAACGTGAAAATATTTATTCCTTACACGCCTTTAGTATTATGATGAGAAGAATAGTTTTACTATTTATAATTGGTATTTCTCAGTTTATTCTTGCATTTGGACATGGGGGAGGGGAAATAGTGGTATTAAGAATCGAGGCTCCTATCTTCTATGGCACGTCAGACCTCATTGCTAGAACTCTCAGGCAGGGATATGCTGAAGGCTACATTATAATAATCAATACTAATGGAGGTTTGCTGAAGGCGACAGAGGAGATAGTAGACGCGATATCCTCATGTCCAGCTAAAGTTGTTGTATTCATACCTCCTGGAGGCAGAGCGTTCTCCGCAGGAGCATATATTGCAATGGCATCCGACGTTGTGGCAGCTGCTAACGGGTCGGCTATCGGCGCCTGCTCACCAGTACCATATAGTGAAAAGGAGGCTAAAGCAATGGCTTCCTGGATACAAAGCCTTGCAGAGGCGAATGGGAGGCCTGGCAAAATTGCCAAAAGGATGGTAACTGAAAACCTTGTACTAACCGCTACGGAGGCATTTGAGGCGGGAGTTGTAGATTTAGTATGTTCAAGCGTCTCCGACTTACTGGTAAAGATGGGATGGGATGGTATGAAGATTATTGAAATCAAGCCAGATCTTAAAGCTGAATTCCTCAATATGATCTCTGACCCGGTGATGGCGTTTTTCCTCTTATTATCTGGAATATTCCTGCTAATGGTGGGTCTTAAGACGCCAACATTGATTGGTGAGGGGGTTGGAGTGACATTTATAATCTTGGCGCTCTATGGGATGGGTTTAATGCAGGTAGGCTGGTCTTCAACGATTATAATGATTTTGGGAATGGCTGTAATGTTCTTAGAAATAAAAGCCGGGCATGGGTTCTTTGCCATAGGAGGAGTAATGCTGTCTCTTCTAGGGTTATTCCTGATATACCAGGGCTCTCCTTTCCTGTCTCCTGGCAAGAAATTCGCAGCTTCGATATGCGTAGGATTAGCTTTAGGTGGAATTCTATCCTTCTATCTTTACAAAGTAAAGCAGGTCCTCAAAAGGAGAGAAAGGTTCATTGATCCTAGAAAGTTAGTAGGAAGGAAGGGGGTTGTTAAGACCGAGGTTAAACCAGGCAAACCGGGTGTTGTGCTTGTCGGATCAGAGCTTTGGACGGCTATTTCCATTCAGACTATTAAAGAAGGTGAGGAGGTAAAAATAGTTGGGGTGGAAGGGCTAACCTTAAAAGTTGAAAGATCCTTGTAGTCATGTATGGATTTATCAACTATAATTCTTGCAGGAATAGCATTCGTAATTGTATGGCTTCTATTTTCCGCGATAAAAATTGTAAAAGAATACGAAAGACTCGTGGTGCTGAGGCTCGGTGCTTTCTTAGACGTTAGGGGGCCGGGTCCAACGCTTATCGTTCCGATCATCGACAAAGCGATCAAAGTCGATCTAAGAGAGTCTTACTTTGAGGTTCCGCATCAGACATGTATTACAAAGGATAACGCACCAACAGACATAGACTTCGTGGTGTATTACAAAGTTATAAAGCCAGCAGAGTCTGTTCTAGCTGTTCAAAACTTTAAAGGAGCTGCAATCGTAATAGCAACAACAACCCTAAGAGATGTTATTGGCAACATCGTTTTAGACGATGTACTAGCCAAGAGAGACGAGATAAACAGGATTCTTAGAACGAAGCTTGACGAGGTTACTGAGAGATGGGGTGTTAAAGTTACTAGCGTGGAAATAAGGGAAATTCTCCCGCCCAGGGATGTTCAAGATGCCATGATCAAACAGATGGCTGCTGAAAGAAATAGAAGAGCAATGGTTACTGAGGCGGAAGGGAAGAAGATATCAGCCATTAAAGTTGCAGAAGGAAAGAAGCAAGCCGCGATACTTGAAGCAGAGGGGGACAAACAAGCGGTTATCCTTAGAGCTGAAGGATTTGCTAGGGCACTCGAGCAGATATATAATGTGGCTAACAAGATAGATGTAAAAACGATGACTCTGCAGTATCTGAAAACCCTTGAAGCGATCGGTTCAAGCCCTGCAACAAAGATTATTCTACCTATGGAGTTTACTAGGCTCCTACAACCTTTAATAGGATATGCTGAAAAATCTATGGGACAGAAATAGGTGGTTCTTTGGATGAAAGAATCCAAAGAATAACTAGGAATACTGTAGAGGTTATAACGATTGGAGATCTTAGGAAACTACTCGAAGAAGAAGAAAGACCAAGGGCATACATAGGTGTTGAACCATCAGGCATGTTTCATATAGGATGGCTTATATGGGCATGGAAACTGGTAGATCTCGTAGATGCCGGGTTTGAAACCATGGTTTTACTCGCAAACTGGCATGCGTACATTAACGATAAGCTAGGAGGCAAAATGGAGAACATAAGAATCTGCAGTGAATATATAAAAGAATGCTTAGAGGCTGTAGGTGTACCCGGGAGCGTTGAATACATTTATGGAGACGAACTTGTAGGGAGAATGAAATATTGGGAGAGATATCTTAAAATCTGTAAGAAGCTAACCCTCGCAAGGATCAAAAGGGCAATAACAATAATGGGTAGGAAACAGGATGAGGCAGAAGCTGATTTTTCAAAACTTCTGTATCCCGCAATGCAGGTGGATGACATTTTCGAGCTAAACGTCCACCTTGCACTTGGAGGAATGGATCAGAGAAGGGCGCATGTCTTACAACGTGAGGTAGCTGGGAAGATGGGTCTAAGGAGAGTCGTAGCCCTACATACACCGCTACTACCAAGTCTTAGGGGCTTAGAAAGGATGGAATCCCTAAGTCCAGAGGAGGTAATGTTAGAAGCTAAGATGAGTAAGTCTAAACCAGAAGGATGCATATTCATAACAGACAGCCCAGAAGATATAAAAAGGAAGATATCAAAAGCATACTGCCCACAGAAAGTAGTAGACAACAACCCCCTACTCCAAATTGCCAAATACATAATTTTCCCCAAGATTAACAGAATAAAGGTTGAAAGACCAAAAAAATATGGAGGAGATATAACATACGAGAGTTATATTGATATGGAAAAAGACTATGCTTCAGGGAAGCTTCACCCAGCAGATTTAAAGACCGCCATTTCGGAAGCTCTCATCCAAATTTTACACCCTGTTAGAAAGTATTTCGAGAAGAAACCGGAACATTTAGAGGCCATGTTAAAGATCACAATAACCAGGTGAGCATTAACATGGTTAGAACGTTCATAGCTATCGATATCGAAGATGAAAACGTTGTGCAAGGAATTGTTTCCTTTCAAAGAGAACTTGTAAAGTACGGAAAGTTTAAGATTGTAAAACCTGAAAATCTCCACATAACCTTGAAGTTTCTAGGTGAGGTAGACCCTTCAAAAATAGATATTATAGCAAAGGTACTTGATGATATAGAAACTAATACCTTTGAAATACGTTTTAGAGGGCTTGGCTGCTTCCCTTCACCTGCAAGGCCAAACGTTGTCTGGGTAGGGGTCTCGGAGGATAACAGTAGCCTTCTGCACATATGGAGCTATATTGAGGATCAGCTACAGAAGTATGGGTTCCAAAGGGAGAGGAGAGGATTCAAACCACACCTTACGATCGCTAGAGTTAAGTTTATCTCCAACAGACAAGGCTTTAGAAACCTGATCTACAGATACCAAGGATTTGAATTAGGAGTACAAAAGGTGTCAAGCATAAAATTGAAGAAAAGTGTTCTAACTCCGACAGGGCCTGTTTATAGCGATTTACATGTAAAAGCGTTCTGAATTCTCTATATTCATTTTTTCCTTATCAGGATTGCAGCGGCTGCGATGAGTGAAATCGCAGCTATGGCGATTGCTGAGACTATTAATATTTTGACGGCTATACTGGAGGCTCTCACGATCAAAGTTATCGATTCACCAGGCTTTAGGGGCGGTATACTCCACTGCACAGTATTCCCTGTTGAAATCGCTGCTGGATATGACGAGCTATAAGAGTATCCTGATGGTAATGATATAGTATAGGTGAAGGGCTCGGAAGTTGCATTTCCATTATTCACGAGTGTTACAACTTTGGTCCATGAAAATGCATCCCGCGATTCGTATCCATCTTCGACTATTTGCGGCAACAATTCGATTTTATCTTCGGACGACTCCACAATAACCGATCCCTGATAAAGCACTTTGGCAGAGGGTATAATTATGGTTCCTCTGAAATCCCCTGATATTTTGAAAATGCAAGTTAAAGTTGAGGTCTCGCTAGGCGTAAGAGTTACATCCCAGGAGATAGTATTATCAACGATTTTACCACCTGGATAAGTTAGCAGTATTAGTCCTTGTGGAACACTCTGTTCTACTGTTACGTCAACAGGTAACCTTGATGAGACTTCGATTCTGAGAAGTAGGCTTCCATCTAGGATGTTTTCCTCTCTTGAAATGTCAACTTCAACTGAACCCGTCGGTTCACCTTGTCCACCAGTTTGTGCCTGAGGCTTAACCTCTATGGATAGTTCTGAAGTCCACATATATATTTGATATCCTGTAATTCTCGCCTTCACGGTGTAAGTTCCGCTTGCATCGGAGGGAACGTTAACGGGGAACTTAATGGTTGTAGTCGTGTAGGGAGGTAGCATCCCTATTGTTTTTTGTTTTCCCTCCTTAAACCACTCTTCGGGAATGTTTGTTTCTAATGTGACCCATATAGATCTTGCTATGGCGTTTCCACTATTAAATAGGCTTACTGTAATGTCAAATTCGCTTCCAGCATCTACACTGGATGGAGCTGTCATCTCAGCAGATAGAATAGGTTTATATTCTATAACGGTGAAATAGTCCGTCTCAGATATGTTTACTTTCCCTATAACGTTTACTTCAAGCTTATAGACGCCAGCTTGGGCATCTGCAGGAATATGATACTCAAATTCTCTTTCATCTATCCCTGGAACAGGGAGTGTTGTCGTGTAAGATTTGCTGTAGACCTCTACTCCAGAAGGGTCAGTAATAGTAATTTCTACTGTAAAAGAGTAGGTTCCATAGTTAGGCTCACAAGGACATATAGGGCACCAGCAGTCACACGGCCAACAGTCACACGGCCAACACGGAGAACAGGGATAATATGGCCAACATGGAGGACACGGCTCGATTTCAGGTATGGAAGATGAAAGTTTGATTTTATATTCAAGATAACTCCCACCCATTAGCTGGTCGTTTTGTATAGATATGGACAAATCGAATTCCGGGTGAGGATATACTAGAAGGCAACCGCACCCTGTCCCTACAAGGTTAGAGGGACATGCACATCCCTCCCATACTTCTACACATATTATATAGCAATCCGGGTCTAAATTCGATACGTATCCTATCGGCACGTTGCATACCGTTTCATCCGGGTCTAGCGGGCCGATAACTTTGCTGTATTGATATACGACGCAACATTCAGAGTTGATAAGTTTCGTTTTTACTAGTAAAAGATCTGTTGGGTGGGTATTGTTTAAGTTGTGAAAACAAGCGTAGATGACGGCGCATCCATCTGGCGGAATACAATGAGGAGTAGCTATAACGTTGTAAACTTGGACTTCAGTATCCGGGGATTGGACGGTATTACTCATTAATGCTGTGAGAAAGGTTATTGCCAGCAGGATGAGTATGGAAAGTTTTACCATTTTAAGCCTATACATTTTAGCTCATCTTTTTATTCAAATCTTAGGAATAAAAAGTTTTGTTGATTTAAAATAGGGGAATATATATGAAATGCCGATATAAATATGTTGGATTAATCGGAATGCCAGGCTCCGGAAAGGATAAGTGCGCCGCATATATTTCTAACAAGTATAAAATGGTTATAATCAGACTAAGCGATGTGGTAGAACGTGAGGCTTATAAGATGGGATATAAGAAGATTACGAGGGAAGCGCTAAGGCAGGTAGGAACGGAGATAAGGAAACGATTAGGGCAGGAGGCGGTTATGCGCTTGGCTGCCGAGGAGGGGGAGCGTCTGATGGTTTCAGGTGAATATTCAGGTGTCGTTTTTAACGGTTTAAGGACGATAGAGGAAGTCCTATTTTTTAAAGAAAAATATGGGATAGAAGGATGTATTATTGGGGTTTTTGCTACACTTAAAACGAGATACAACAGGGTAAAAGAAAGGGGAAGATATGGTTTCGACGTGAAAGACTATCAGAGTTTCTTAGATGAGGATATGAGGGAACTCAAACTGTTTGGCATCGGAAATGCTATGATGCTCGCCGACTATATTATTGTAAATGAAGGCTCTCTCGAAGAGCTACATGTTAACCTGCAAGTTTTATTGGAGAATAGATAACAACACTTTTGATATTTCGTTTGTCACGGTTACTTTAGCTTTGTCCCATACCAGTGTGTCAGTGGCTATTGCTTCAAAAACTCCTGCTTTCATGATTTTTTCTAGCGCGCCGGGCGCTAATACTGGATGAACAAAGCAGGATATAACTCTCCTCGCACCTCGTCTCACGGCTTCTAATATTGCGTTGGCCATAGTTCCACCGGTTGATACGATGTCATCTACGACTATTACATCACGGCCTTTAACGTCTAATTCTCCGACATACGTTCTTATCTCACCAGTGTCTAAATCTCTCTCTTTCTTTAGAGCAGTATAGTCTTTAGCACCAAGGATTTTAGCGAATTCTTCAGCCCATATTTTCGCCTCTTCATCCGGGGCAATTATAACTGGCTTATGGAGTTCATAGTTATTTTTAACGTATTTGGCGAGAGGTGTGAATCCTGACACGTTTATACCCTGGGCTTTTGTGAAGAAGTCGGACATCGTCTTCATTCTGTGGAAATGCGTCGAAACTGTTACTATCACATCCACTCCAGCCCATTCCAAGGTTTTTGCAACGTACTTAGCACTTTTCGGCTCGCCTACTCTGAATGCTGTATCTTGCCTTGCATAGACGAAGTATGGTGCGACAAGTATTATTCTCCGGGGATTCGCCTCGTTGAGATTTAAGAGTGTAAGCAGAATCTCTGTTAAATAGTCGTTTGGCCTACATGAGCTGGCTCTCATCCTATGGGTAAAGATTACGGTTTCACCCTTTATGTCATTATCGTCTTTTATGAGTATTCGAGGACAAACTTCACCGTCAGGAAATCTCCTTATCTCAAGTGGAATAAGTTTTGCATCTAACTGGTTGGCTATTTTCCTGTTAAAGCCATCGTCTACACCCACTATTATCATGGTATCCCATAAATCACAAACCCAGCTGAGCTTAAATAATTATATTGGTAATACTACATATCTGTGCAGGGTTGTTGCTAATTTTAAATTGAAGCGTTGCGGAATTAGCTGGTAGGTGCTGTGACTTGGGTGTAAAAAGACTTCAAGGGAACTATGATCCGCTTAAGTTCGAAAAGGAGATTTTAAACTGGTGGGATCAGAACAAAATCTATGATAAGATTAGAGTGAGTCTCAAAGGAAAGGAAAAATATTATTTCTTGGATGGTCCACCTTATCCTTCAAGCAGGGAGATACATCCGGGCACGTGCTGGAATAAAATACTGAAAGATGCTGTAGTGAGGTACAAGAGAGCTAGAGGATTTAATGTTAGGGATCAGCCTGGGTATGATTGCCATGGGCTTCCTATCGAAGTGATTGTTGAGAAGGAACTTAAGTTTAGAGCAAAATCTGAAATTGAGACTTTTGGTGTGGATAAGTTTGTTAATAAATGCTATGAAAAGGCCACTGAGAATCTCACAAGTATAACGGAGCAATTTAAAGATCTAGGAGTTTCTATGGACTGGGATAATCCATATCTAACTTATACTGATGAGTATATTGAGAGTTTATGGTTTGGTTTAAAGGAAATATGGAGAAAGGGCCTTCTTGAAAGAGGTTTGAAGGTTGTACATTGGTGTCCACGTTGTGAAACGACGCTCGCAGACTACGAGGTTTCAGAGTATAAGCAAATTGCAGATCCTTCGATATACGTTAAGTTTCCGATAGAGGGTAAGGAAGGTTCATACATCGTAATATGGACCACCACCCCCTGGACTCTTCCAGCGAACGTTGCAGTAATGGTTCACCCGGACTATGATTATGTCGAGGCTACAAATGGCAAGGAAAATTACATAATTGCAGAGGGAAGACTTAAGGAAGTTGAGGAAGAGACTGGTATAACACTAAAAGTTCTCCGTAGGTTCAAAGGCTATGAACTTGAGGGCTTAAGATATAAGTCTCCCCTCTATGAGGAGGTTGATGCACAAAGAAAAATTGAAAACGCTAGAATCGTTATTTTATCCAGTAAGTATGTCACCCTTGAAGAGGGCACAGGGTGTGTTCATGTCGCACCTGGCCATGGTAAGGAGGACTACGAGGTTGGACACGAAGAGTATGGCTTACCAGTTCTGATGTTCGTAGATGAGAAGGGGATCTTTAAGGAAGAAGCTGGAAAATATGCTGGAAAACATATTAAGGATGCAAACCAGATGATAATAGATGATTTAGAATCTAAAAGGATGATTCTCAAAGCAGGAATGATCACACATAAGTACCCTGTCTGTTGGAGATGTAAGACGCCTCTAATTAATAGAGCAACTGTCCAATGGTATGTGAAAATTAGAAAATTTAAGGATAGGCTTATAGAGGAAGCCTTAAAGGTTAAATGGATACCGAAATGGGGAGGAGAAGAGAGGTTTAGAAACTGGCTTGAAGACGTTAGGGATTGGGTGATCAGCAGACAGAGATATTGGGGGACTCCCCTGCCCATATGGATATGTGATTCTTGCGGGAAGGTACACGTTGTAGGAAGCAAGAAAGAACTTGAAGATCTCTCAGGAATTAAGATCGATAACCTTCACAGGCCATGGGTTGACAATGTTAGTTGGCAGTGCACCTGCGGAGGGAGGATGAAACGTGTTAAGGATATCGTAGATGTCTGGTACGATTCTGGAATGGCTCATATTTCAAGCCTAGGCTATCCTATAAGGAAGAATGAGTTTGAGGCATGGTGGCCGGTTGACTTCATAACTGAGGGTCACGATCAAGTCGCCGGCTGGTTTTTCTCGCTCCTTAGGACAGGTATTCTCTTGTTTGACAGGGTTCCATATAAAACTGTACTTATGCACGGCTTCATGCTTGATGAAAAAGGTAGAGAAATGCATAAATCACTGGGAAACTATGTTTCGTCTTCCGTTATTGTAGACAGGTATGGAAGGGACCCCTTTAGAATCTTTGTTTTATCAGCGACACCATGGCATGACCTGAAATTCTCATTTAAAGGATTAAAACTTGTTAGGGGAAGGTTAAATATCGTATGGAACGTTTACGCCTTTGCTTCAACGTATATGGAGGGGCTGGATCCCTTCTCAGTTCAAATTAAAAATTTAGAGTTGGAGCCTGAGGACATGTGGTTAATTTCGAAGCTTCAGACATTAATACGTGATGTGACCGCTTCTATGGAGGAGTTTAAACTCCACAAGGCAATACAGGCTATATTAGATTTCATAATTGAAGACATAAGCCATTTCTATATAAGAGTTATTAGAAGAAGGCTTTGGGGTGGGAGAAACCCTGAGGGATGCAAGTATACGCTTCTCCATGTTCTTGGAAAGCTACTACCTCTAATTGCTCCTTTTGCGCCTTTTATAGCTGAAAAGATATATCAGGAATCATGGGTAGATGTCTATAAATTAGAAAGCGTCCACATGATCCAGTGGCCTGAGCCGGATGAAAATCTAAGGACTCCGAGGGTTGAGGCTGAAATTGACATAGTTAGAAAAATAGTTGATCAAGTTATGTCTTTAAGATCAACTTCAGGACTAAAACTTAGGCTACCAATTAGATCGGTTCTTGTAATCCCGAAGGAAAGTAAATATGCAGAAACGATTAGAAACTACGGTGAAATAATAGCATACTTAGCGAATGCTCTTAATATTGAACTAGGTAAAAAACCGCCTGGGGAAGGATGGAAAGGAGGTGAAACCGAGTACGGTAGGGTTTACATAGATCTGAGAGTTGATGAAAGGCTAAGGGCGATGGGATTTACAGGTGATGTCAGGAGAAGGATACAGTCTATGAGGAGACAGCTAGGTTTAACTAGGGGTAAAGAGTGGATAGAACTATATGTAACAGGTGACAGTAAAGCTCTAGAGTTAATCAAAGAGTTCAAGGAGAATTTAGCCACCGAGGTTCGAGCTAAAAGGGTTATTATTGGCATAGAACCTCTTAATAAAGAGGAGTACCTAGGTAAAATGTTTGACATTGATGGATTAAAGCTTAACATTTTCATAAAGGTAGTAGATAGTTCTTGATGACTCACGGTGAAATATTAAAAATTCTTCAGAGCGTCTTATACAGGACCTCAGTGGCTAGGCGAATTGTAGCCGGGATAGATTTAGCAGGAACCGAGAAGAAACCTACTGGGGTTTGCATTCTAGAGGGGATGTATCATAGGTCAATAATTGCCTTTCAAGATGAGGAGATTCTGGAGAAAGTAACCTCCGCCAATCCTGAGATCATAGCAATAGATGCCCCTCTCACTATACCAGCCCGGGGATACGAAAGGAATGTTGAAAAGATTATGCGAAGCATGGGGTATAGATTGTTACCCCCCCTCTTAGGAGGCATGAGGAAGCTAACACAGAGAGGTGTTAAACTACATAGTGAACTAAAAAAGCGTGGTTTCTGGACGATCGAGGTTCACCCCTTAACCTCGAGAAAAATAATGGGGATGCCGGAGAGGGATATAAATGCTATTAGAAGATTTTTCCTATCAATCGGGGTCAGAGGGGACGTTGAAGTTAAGGATCTCTCTATACATGAAATTGACGCGTTAACAGCGGCTGTAGTCGCCCTGTTACATCTTGAAGGATTAACAACAGTAGTGGGGGATGAAGAGGGCTATATTGTTTGCCCAAAGCTCTCATGAGAGAGCTTGATCTATTATATTCTTTATTTCTTCAAATATTTTTTCAGGGCTCTGGGATGCGTCAACCATCTTAACAATTCCTCTCTCTTTGTAATGTTTTATTATGGGCTCGGTGTATTGCTCGTAGACTTCTATTCTCTTCCGTAGGATTTCTATCTTTTCATCATCCACTCTTTTTTCGAGTTGCGAACCGCAATCATCGCATTTTAGATCCTCCTTTGGTGGGTTCGTTTTTAGATTGTATATTGCTCCGCAGACCGGACATATGAGTCTATTTATGTTTCTCTCAATTATTTTGTTCTTACCTATCTGTAAGCTTATAACAAGTATTTTCCCTCCAATTTCACTTATTATAGAATCTAGCGCCTCTACTTGGCTCATAGTCCTCGGATATCCGTCTAAAATACATCCCTTTTGACAATCCTCTGATAAGAGTCTTTCTTTTATAATTCGATTTACAATCTCATCGGGCACGAGACCACCTAGCTCTATGCATTTTTTCACTGTTTTAGAGAGTTCATCATCCCCTTTGGCTATTTCTCTAAATATTCTTCCAGATTCTATGTGGGGTATACCGTACGTCTTCGCTATTTTCTTTGCCTGGGTGCCTTTTCCAGCCCCTGGGGGACCTAAGAGAATTATGCATAGTTTCTCCATTCCAGTCACTCCGCCGTGTGATGCAACCTCTAATCATTAATAAGATTTTTGTGGGTTTCTATTATCGTGAAGGTTTCTGATGTCATGACTAGAAAGGTACTAACGGTTGAGGTTGGAACACCTGTTAGAGAGGCTATAAAGCTCATGGCGGAACACGGTGTTAACAGTATTCCGGTAGTTAGAAAAGGGTTTTACGAGGGAATAGTTAAAGTTGAAGATATTCTAAGCCTTGCCATCAGAGAAAACGCTGATATCTTTGATTTAAAGGTCGAGGATGTGATGACTCCATACCCCGTATTTGTGTCACCTAGTACGGACTTAACGGAAGCTGCAAGAATTATGGTAGAGAGAAAAGTCGGGCATTTACTTGTAGTTGACGGAAGGAAGGTAGTAGGCATCATATCCGACTTTGACGTCATCGAAACCTTCTCTGAACTATCGTAAATCCACGACAGCAAATCTTAGATTTCGTCTCTGAAGGTTATCCGATATCTTTAGTATCGCATCATCTATTCTACGAATTTTATATAAGTGTGAGTAACAACCTGCTTTACAGTCAGTAGCTCCGAAGCCTTTAATCACTGGTTCTCCCCCCGTAGATTCCAACATTTTAGATAACTCATGTTCCATATTTTCACTAAAAACGATGACCGCCTTAACAGGGATTACTTTTCTATTTAATGTGAGGTAGTCTATGTGCCATCTAGCTTTCTTTTCCCTGCTTACATGCCTTTTTAATCGCCCTTTAAGATTTTGAGGTGGCCTACCTTGAGCTGAACCCACATATGCATAGTAGCCCCGGCCTATATATTGCAGACCTAGACAACCTATTCTGATCTTTAAATTCTCTTTGACATGTAATATTAGTATGTAGGCTCCTTTAGCTTTCTCCGGGACGTCTGACAGATTCGTATGGGAAAACACCATCACCTATGCTTTTTAACAGTTCAGGTATTTCTTTTATTAGATCCATAGCGGTTAGCTGGCTTCCATGTTTTGTGTAGGCAATATCTCCAGCCGATCCATTAATGAAGGCTGCTGCCGATGCGGCATCAAATGGGGTAGCCCCGTAGGCTTGGAATGCCGCTACAAGACCCGACAGTACATCACCCGTTCCACCCGAAGTCATCCCAGGATTTCCTGTTGAGTTTATCTTTATGTTCTCCCCATCTGAGATGTAGTCATCATAACCTTTAAGAAGTATCGTACATCCAAGTTTAGAAGCTACCTTTTTTACTATTTTCATTCTTTCTTTCCTATCTCTTGGAGGCTTCATATTTGAAAGTGTGAAGAACTCCGCTTCATGAGGTGTTATCACCGTGTTACTTCCAATTTCAGGCTTATACATAGCAACCGCTTTTATCGCATCTGCATCTATAGTTAGAGGCTTTCCAATCTTGCAGATATGGCCTATTATTTCTGCGATAGCCCGTTGCGTTTCATCCTCTAATCCTAGACCTGGCCCTATGAGTATTGCATCTATCTTAGACGTATACTCCAAAACTTTGGGGATATCGTTGATGGAAATAAAATCTTGTGAGGTGAGCGGGTTTACTATCAAAAGGGGTGAAAAGGATCTCACAACTGGCGCTACTATTCTGGGTGTAAGAACCAACACTATATCTACTCCGGCACTTATTGCTGCTAAAGCTGAAAGGGCAGGAGCTCCTGAATAAAGTACGCTACCACCTACTACTAGTACTTTTCCGTAGTTACCCTTATGGCTCCATGGATCTCTTTGCGGAAGTATTTTTGCAACGTCCCCAGGACCCACGTAGACCTCTACTTCTGGTGGTATCCCTATAGAAGCTACAATTATTTTTCCAGTGTAATTTGGGGCTTTAGTAAGACCTGGCTTTGGTTTATAAAATGTTACAGTTATGCTGGCTTTGACTGCAGTACCTAAAGGTTGCCCTGTAAGAGGGTTCAGACCTGTTGGAACGTCTACTGACACCACCTCTTTTTTACTATCGTTGATGATATCTACTAAATCTTTGTAAGGATACCGCAGCTCTCCTGCTATTCCTGTTCCTAATAGTGCGTCAACTATTATATCGGAGTTTTTGATTATTTCTTTAACTACTTTAAGGTCGTCGGGGGATCTTATGTATGTTGTTTTGACGCTTTCTTTCATATTTCTTATTATTTTCCAGTTTTCGCGAGCTTCTTCGGTTTTTATTAGCTGGGGAGGTACTGCTAGCACTAAGTTCACCAAGTATCCCATCGATGCGAGGTGTCTCGCTGCTACCATTCCATCTCCACCGTTGTTGCCTGACCCTGATAGTATGCAGACACGTTTATTTTTCGTAAAGTTCTCTGATATAACTTTAGCTACGGCTGAGCCCGCGTTTTCCATTAGAATTCTTAC
>Ga0164310_10000148_pt1 | contig 35109 bp, 28 predicted proteins | sample GuaBasSedimGuay1_FD_121795 | JGI IMG/M metagenome (GOLD analysis project Ga0164310, IMG submission 121795) | Subseafloor sediment microbial communities from Guaymas Basin, Gulf of California, Mexico - Guay1, Core 4569-9, 0-3 cm | ecosystem: Environmental > Aquatic > Marine > Hydrothermal vents... | reverse complement strand
GGTGAAAAGAAATCCCTGAATATGATTGAGTCCGAGGCAGCATCATAGACAGCAAAAAGGGATCCAAACGTAGAATACGACAAGTACAAGAACATCCTGGTCTCATCAAGGGAGGGGACAAAGTCACTTGGGCTTCCGTCAGCAAACCAACGTAATGAGCCAGCAGTAGCCGTGTCTGTTATGTCCGTTTGATATGCATAAGGTGAGCCGTGTGGTACCCAGCCACCTACCCCATAGAAGCTTTTGGAATCAGCCGAGAACACTCCTCTTTGCACTACGGTCGTATCGTAATATGCTACAGAGTAATCGGAGGTTCGGAGAATATGCAAACCGTCGGCACCCTCCATGGCGACCAACCGGTTGTCCGGTGAGACGGCCAGAGGAGTGAAGCCCGGAAGCTCCCGTTTAACTGTGTGCGAGTCCAGATTCACTACCGCAGTAAAACTCCCGGCATAAACATAAAGATGTTGGCCGTCGGCGGAGACAACAATGCTCTGTGTCCGGAAAGGCAGGTAGAAAGAATCTAAAGCGTTGGACAAAGGTCTGTACGAGTAGTACCAGTTGTCATGCGAAGCGTCCCAGAAGTAGACAGCATAGTCCTTTGGCGCTGTGGGCTGTGTGGGCTTGTCGGCGTTACACCCACCACTGCCAAGCCACACTGCACAGATTACAACTATAGCCAAGCCTATAACGAACCCTTTAATATGTCTCATATCAAACTCCCCGTGGTCAAATCGACCACATGTTAGTGCTTGTAACTACCCCCCCCCTCAATGAGTTGTCAAGTGGTGAATGGTCTTACCCCGCACACGCCCACGTGTGCTGCGTCATCCAGCAGATGTGGACATCTGCCGGACACGGGAAAATGCAACACGCCCCCGAACATCGGAGGCGTGTAATTGACTTTCTATATAATCCCTGTCATCAAAACCCGGGCGTTGGTGGCGGGGTGGAAATACCCATCCCCAGAATGCGCTGCAGTCTGGAATCTCTCAGGTTAATTCTGTACTCAGCGTGCTGGCGTGCCACACGTTGAAGGTCTGTCAGGCGTCCGGCATTGGCAAGCACTGATACCATTCGATTGAAAGCATATCCGCTGTTGCGATTCGCATCGAACGCCTCCCATATCAGATTCACCCCCTCATCGGACATCTTCTGGTCGCCAGTGATCCGGCCAATTTCAATCTTAATCGTTCCGAGGTCCTGTCGGTAGTACAGGTTCTCCAGGTTACTGGCCAGGAACGCTTCCAGCGTGTCGTGGGCCTGTTGAAGTACTTCGAGTGATCGCACCGAGTCACCCTCGCTCATATACAGGTCTGCAAGCACGGCTGTCGGTTGCCAGTACTCGGGGTAGACCTCCCTCAATCGCTCCATCAGTGCAACTGCCCGGTCACGATCTCCCTGTGCTATCAGGGCATCGTAAATGCGAATAGACGACATACCCAATCCAAGAAACACACCTGTTGCATTTTCATTGCGGTAGACGTCCGAGTTCTCGAACCCGTCGAAGCGATAGACGTTCATAAACAGGTCATATCCCTTCTCAACGTCAACCAGATTCTGCGAAGGCTCTCGATCAAGTCGGAAGACCTGACCGCAGTGCATGGCGAACTCACGGAGTCGCAGTGGTGACTCCGCGTACGGTGGGGAACTGAAATAGATCGGGACCTCCCATTTGTTCTCGATGACTATTTCATCAACAATCATGTGCTGCACCCGGACAACATTGTCGCCGACCATGGAGGCTTGTAGATATGCCTTCCTTCCTCTCGGCCGGTCATTGAACGGCTTTTTCGGTTGTCTTATCTCAACGCCGTTATCATAGGTCATCGGATACCAGAGAATCTGCTTGTCTGTTAGAGAAATGGGAACGTCATAGCGATTCTTCATCTGTGCGACATACCAGTCCGTATCAAGCAGCGAAAGGCAGACAACCCTCACGTCTTTGCGATAGTCATATACTTCCTGAAGGCACCACAGCGGGAAAGTATCATTGTCTCCTGATGTGAAGATTATGGCGTTTTCCTCACACGTGTCCAGAAGGTTCTTGGCGTATAGATACGGGAGTATATTCTTGGAACGATCATTGATGTGATAGTTCTTTCCCAGCGAGATTCCCGGAAGCAGCACGAGCACAGACATCAGATAGACCAGGTTGCGCTGCCTGCCGGGATCGGAGAGAGCGAACTTGTCCTTGACGTACTGCATAATGCCCGCGATGCCCAGCCCCATGGCTATACCGAAGAAGACAAAAGCGGGCGTGAAGAAATAATCTCGATCCCTTACTTCGAGATAGGCACCGCCCTCAGGCGTGTACTTGGTTCCATCCGCAAAATTCATATAGAGTACCAGCCCCACGGAACATAGGATGAAGAGAGTGAAGAACGGTATGCCCAACTCCTGCCTCTTCCTGATGGCTACTGCCATACCTATCAATCCCAGAGCGAAAAATGGCACGAAGAGCCAGCCACCACGCGAATACTGTTCTTCGAAATACGACCAGAAACCCATGTGAGGGTGACGACCAAATTGATTTGACCAGCTACCACGCCTGATGAACATGCGGTCGACCATCGACTGCTGACCATACTGCTGTCGATCAAGAAAACTGACAAAAGTCTGCCAGTCCCGCGACGGGTTGTTCTCGTCGATACGGGGACTGAGACTGGACCTTATCGGGATATAGAAATGCGTGGAGAAACCAATGAAGCCGACCAGTAGAATGACAAGGGCCGTTTTCCACTGAATACTCCAACCACGGCTTTTGGCCACCGCCCCCAACACTACGAGCGCGACTATACCCACTGGCAGCAATTTGAAGTAAAGGCTGAAAGATATCATTACCGACGAGCACACTGCCAGAGCGATGACAATCCCCCAGTGGATCTTGCGATACAGCATGAACAACAGAACAGCACCGAGAATCAGTGAAACAAGCATGAATATCGGTGAACCGCCACGCCCGTTGGCAAACAGGATTATCAGAAGCAGCTCTATCACCGCAAAGGCACAGACCATCAAGTAATCCCTGGCAACGGCTTCCTTTTTCAGTACGAAGAAAATGGCGCAGACAGGGACCACGAGGAATACCGTCATATGTATGCCGAGACCAACCATGGCAAGATACATCGCCAGCACCATAGTCATGGCTGCCTGTGGTGTCCCCCGTTGTTCCACATATCTGAAGGTCAACCAGACAATTGCCACCGAAAGAGCCAGCGCCAGACCGTAAGCCTCCGCTTCCACTGAATTCGCCCAGTTGGTACACGAGAAGGCAACGAAAAAACTTCCGGTCAGACCACCAAAATAGGCAATCAGCCGGTTCAGCGGATTGTCATCACCGCGAGAGAAGAAATGGCGGATCATTTTGACGGCGAGAAGATAGCTGAACATCGCAGTCAGCGCGGAGGAAATCACCGAAAGGTAGTTTATGCGGTGAGAAATATCTTCAACAAACGGGACCAGAGCAAAGACCCGCCCCAGGAGCATTAGAAGCGGTGTTCCGGGCGGATGAGGAATCCCCATCGTATAGGCACAGGCAATGAACTCACCGCAATCCCAGAAGGAGAACGATTGTTGCACTGTCAGGGCATAAACTACGAATGAGATAACAAAGACCAAGGCCGCCAGAAAAGCGTTGGTGCGGTCAAAAGACCCGCCATTACCTGTGGAAAAATCGGTCAAAACATCCTCCTAAACAGAACCGGCCAGACAGTCGATACACTCTGTAGACGCTGCCTGTGACAGACGAAGCAAATATAGCAACTGAGGTCTCGAAGCCAACAGTAATCTTACTACGTCACGGGTAGAGAGGATTAATCTTGTTTTGAGGAGGTCGCTCATGCTGATCTGGTGCGGAGTACTGTTTGCACTGGCAATTTTTGCCTTTGTTGATTCGGTTTTGAATATGGGTGAGGTTTTTCGGCAAGTCAATTCTGTGCTGTTTATGCTGATCTCACTGGCGCTTTTTGTCAGGACCAGCACAAAGTCCAAAGAGCAGAAATTAGAGAAATACCAGGACAAGATATTCGTACTGGAGCGGGAAATACGCTCCCTGAAAGAGGGCCGGGAAAAACTCGCTGACTACTAACCGATCGTCTGCTCAAGCTCCAACTCGCGCAGCTTCTGCCGTATCTCACTGGCAAACGGATAATCGGGATATGTTTCCAGCAGAAGGCGATATATCTGCCCCGCTTCGATAGTTCCCACGTCAGTCTTCAGAAGCATGTCTGCCTTTGTTTTCAAGCCGTAAGGTGTGTAGTAGGAATCCGGAAAATTCGCTATCAATTGCTCAATTGCGCTCAGGGCAGCAGTTGAATTCGATTGCTCGATCTCGAGATTCGCCAATCTGAACAGAGCCACATCAGCCAGCACCCCGCCATCACTTTCTGCAATAGTCTGCAGTCTCGCCCTGGCGCTGTCCGGCATCTTCCGCATCTCGAAAAACATGGCACTTGAGAGATCGTACAGAGCGGTATCGTCCTGTTTTCCTTCACCGATCAGTAGTACCATCTGAAGAGCATCATTGACGTAATATCCACGCGGATAGTCTACCATCAGCTTGCGGAAGGCCACCACAGAGGAATCGTAGCTCTTGTGGAAAAACCTCACCATCCCCAGGTAGTAGCTGATTTCTTCAGTGAGATCCTCGCCCAGCTTGAACTTGCCGAGACCTTCGAACTCGGCACGAGCCTGATCAAGCCGGCCAGCCCTGAGATGACATCGGGGAATGGCAATACGGGAATTGACATAGGCAGATCCCACGGGATAATTAGTGACAATGGAATCAAAATAGCTCAGCGCAGTCTCAACATCGCCAAGCAGATCCAAGTGGACTGCCCCGATACTATACAGCGCCTCGGCTTTCTCCTGATTACGCTCACACTTGTCATGTAGTCTCTCGTAGGCAGAGATTGCATCTTCTGCCCGACCCAGTTGAGCAAGGGCATAGGCATATCGGAACATTGTTGGTACTTCCACCGAGACATCGCCCCCGTACCGTGACACAACATATTCAGCCACCCTGGGCACTTCGTCCCAGAGCTTTCGTTCCTCGCATCGACGCATGAAATCCAGCAGGGGGGCCGCTTTGCGACTGGAGACTGAATCCTGTCGAACGGCGAAGGTGAAAGCGTCTTCAAATCGACCGACCTTGATACAGTGGTTCATCAGCAGGCTCAGCACTCTCTCGCTTGATAAGCTATCTGCCAGGGCAACCAGAGCGGCCTCGACTTCCTCTGCCGACTGCTCAAACTCCAGAAGAGCTAATAGCTTCTTCTCAGCCTGCACCGCCTCCGAACTGTTTTCACCGGACAGGAGTGACATATATTCTTCCAGAGCTTCCAGGTACTTCATCTGACCTTCGAGCACCGTCCCACGTTCCGTTGCGAACAGCGTCGAATTTTCGCTTTTCTGCCTCGCGTCCTGAATCAGTTGAAGCGCCCTGTCATCAAACCCACTTGCGATCAGGCTCCGAATCGCCGCAAGCCTGCGGGAATCGTTGCCTATCCATGCAAGACGAACAACTTCATCGAAAGCTTTCGCTCCCTCGTCGTTTTTTCCCGCCTTGATGAGCACTTCCCCCAGGGCTATCCAGTCACCAAACGAATCAGGGTTTCTCTCCAGGGCACTTCTGATCAGGAGCTCTGCTTTCTCGAACTGTTTGAGAAAATCATAGCAGTTCTTCAGAAGATTGTGCGCGAGCCGGTCATCAGGATCTTTCTGGCAGGTTACTTCCAGTACGTCGGCGGCTCCCTGGAAATTACCGGCACTCATAAGCCGACGCGCTAGCCCGACCTCCTGGTCCTCCTGAGGGAGAAGACGGATAATCCTCGGCTCTTTTTTGTCTGGCTGGATCGACTGAGCCAAAGCAGTGCCGGCTCCGGCAGCTACCATCATGAGACAGATCAGAAAGAAACACATAACGGTCTGTCTCTTCATGGAGTCACCTCTGGCTGTGTGCGCATTTCAGTCTCGGTGTTGAGAAGTGCCTTGAAATATGCCTTTATCTGCTCTTCGTACTGCGGCGGGTAGTCATCGCCCAGGAAACGGCGAAGTCTGTCCTCAAGGTCGATAGTCTCATCCAGGAAGTTCTCTGACAGCCCCTGCGGCAGGTAGATTGGTTGTTCACTAGCTGACGCGGCCTGACGCTTCTCGGTGAAATCCTTGCGTTGAAGCGAACGAGCAGCCTCAAGCATGCGAGAGTATATTCTAAGTTGACGATCAAGCGTCTCAGGGCCGACTTCACCACTGGCCAGTGCTTCCTCTACTTCCTTCATTTCACGGCTGATGTCTGACAACCGGCCCAGAATCTGCCTTGAACCTCCAAACTCCCGTTCAAGTTCCTCCATGGACTTCCGAATCGCACCCTGTTCTCCAGCAAGGCGCCTCAGGCCTTGTCCCTGCTGGCCCTGTCCCGGCTGGCCTTGTCCTTCCTCTCCCGGACGCGGCCGACTACCTTCCGAACAGGAACCCGGGTTATTGCACTGGCCCTGAGTCTGTTTGTTGAGCTGTCCCTGCTTGCGGCACATTGACTCAAGCTTTGCCATACCTTTGTTACAGTTGCCACCGTTTTTGCATTGCTGCTGTTGATCAAGCGACTCCATAAGTCTTATCGCGGCTCGGTTCAGATAGAACATGGCCTCACGCTGATAAGCGCAAGCTCGTGAACCTGTTTTGGAATCACACGCTTGCGTAGCCATTTCCATGTTGCTGATCGCCTTATCTACCAGATTCTTGAGATCACCGGCTACAAACGGATTTTTGTTTGCCATGTCCGTTACACTCTTCTGCAGACCGGTACAGGCCTCTGCCAGATCCTGCTGACTAGCGGCCAGATCCCTGATAACAACTGAGCGCGGATCGATTGCCTGCGCCTCGCGCAGCAGGTCTTCCTGATCCTGCGAAAGGTTATTGGCGTGATCAATGGCTCGACGCATAGCTAACTCCATCTCCTTGCTGAGCCCTCCAGACATGGCCATCTGCGCCTGCTGCATCTGGTCTAACATCTGTAACAGCTTGGAATGGGCTTTCTTTCCCTGGCTCCCTGCCTGCTGCTTTTGCTGCTTCTGCATGGCTCCGGACATCTGCTGCATATTCTGCTCGGCGTCCGTTTTCTCCAGGGCCTCGGTAAATTTCTGCGCTTCCGCCTCTTCTTCCATCCCGGCCTGCTTCATCAGTTCCTGAAGCTCACTCACTTCCTTTTTCAACTCTTCGAGGGCTTCGCGGTTCTCATCTTCCGCCTCGCTCAGATTCGGCAGTGACTCTTTGTCAGAGGCCTCGGCCTGCTCGTTCATCTTGGCCTGTTGCTTTGTTATCTCCTCGGCCTTGCGGATCATTGCTTCCATCTTCTGCATGGCCTGCATTCGCTTGAGAAGTGCAAGAGTTCGTTCAAGACGCTCCAGCATCTCGTCCTGAGACATCTGAAAATCCTTCATTGCCTTTTCAAGTTCCTTCTGGTTCATGTTCCGCAGGGCTTCCATCAGCTTCTGTTGCGCTTCGCGCATTTCCGGGGTAGCGACATCCTCAAACAGTTTTTGAATCTCTGCGAGCTTCTCCATGATTTCGCGACTCATCAGAGAATTATCCTGAAGTTTCTCCAGTGATTTCTGCATATCCGCCGCCGCCTTTTCGACCTGCTTCAGCATTTCCTCGTTCCTCTGGACAACGGACTCCAGTTCTTTCTGCTGCTGCCAGTCAGCTGTACGGCTGGTTTTGGATTCGGCCTCGAGTTTGCGCGCTGCTTCCTTGATGCGACGCGCTGTCTCTTTACCGGCCCTGACAAGGTCCTCTGTGCTGATTATCCGTCTCATCGACTCCTGTTCTACTTCCGCAATGATTTCATCAAGCGATGGCAGCCGTGCGATATACTGACGTGTCTTTGTTACTTTGGGGCCGGAAATCACATCGTTATCGGCGACCTCAAAGAAGTACATCACGTAGTCACCTGGGAACAGGTTAAGTCGATCCATGTCCCAATTGAATTCAACATCGCCTTGTGTATTGATATTGTCCGAGTAATGCAGCACGGCCACATGTTCCTCTGATGGTCGGCCATGTGAGAACACGGTGAACTTCATAACCAGCGACGAGAAGCCGTAGTCATCGAATATCCGAACGAGTAACGGCAGAATCATCTCGTCGTTGAGATTCACGTCGAAACCGGGTCGGAGAACGTCAATTGACGGGTACTCATCCGGGATAGCGGTGATGTAGTATTCAATCGGGTCAGGATTCTTCTCACCCAGGTGATCCAGCAGTTCTATGCGATAGGCGCGCGACCGATCGACATTCAGCGCCACCTGGCCGGTTTTGCCCTCAACGGTCAGAGGTGTTCGGCTGCTGTCGTCGAATATGAGTTCAGCTTTTTCTATTGGCAGGTTGGTTGCAATCTTCAGAGTTGCTCGACTGCCAACGACGGCGGCGAACGAACCGTTGTTCTCATCGACTATGAGCGGTGGAAGTTCGGTGTATTCCGGATAGAATACGGAAAGGTTAATGCCGGTGACGCGGGGACGGTCGACCACGTCAATCTTCTGTGTCGCCGTTGTGATTTCGCCGGCCTTTACGTAGAAGTCGAAAGACCGATTGATCTGCCGAAGTGTCGTCCCGAAAAAGCATGAATCGCCTGACTCAATCGCTGCTTTCTGCAGGCCGCGTATGTCGATCTTTGTCTCCTGCCAGGAACCTCCGGCCAGCCGATGGAAAATGACCGCTTTCTCCGGCAATCGCTGACCAATGATGGCGCCACCAATTCTGATATCTCTATACTTCACCCACTCGGTTGAGGCCGGAACCGGAGTCACGCCATAGGCGATCGGGGGCGCAATCCTTGTAGTGGGGTTGGAGTAAACTTCAAAAGCATAGTCAAAGAATCCCGGGGCAAGTAACAGGATCACCGTTGCCAGAACTGCCGCGACGGCAAACAGACGGCCGGTTTTCCGCACAGCCCGAAAACTGACAACGTCGCCAAAATCGATTTGACCCGCCTTCGCCAGCGCTTGAATCCGGGTGGCTTCGATCAGATCCGAGGAAAAACCTTCAAACCGTCCACGTCTTGCAAACTGGACCGCCGCAACAAGACGTCCCTTCAGTCTCGGATTCTTCTGCTCCAGGGCAACCGCCACGGCGTCCGTATTGCCGTCGAACAGCCGCGCCAGAGCAAACCTGACAAAGAAAAACAGAGCTACCAGACCTGCCGAGACCAGAAGCGAAACTTTCAGCCATACCGACAGCACCATGACATTGGCTGCGAGCGACAACAGCATCCATGTCATCAGCACAACGGCGATTGTTACCAGCATACCGGCTGCAAACATAACCAGCCTTTGTCTGAGTAGAACCGATCTCAGTTTCTTCTGCAGCGCGGTTGTCGATTTGATCTCTGACATCATCTGGTCCTTCGGGTCGTCTGTTTCTGGTCGTCCGAGTTATCTATTTGTATCGGCATCCCTGGGTAAGACGCCGATGAAAGCAACCTGTTCAGAAGGGTTCGGGGCAGTATCCTTATTACTCAGTACAACAAAGCGTAGGTAAGTATGTTCAGACCCATCCGAAACGCCTCAAGGCGCTTCTCCGGCGGGTCGTTGTGTACATGTTCATCTTCCCAGCCGTCCCCGATATCCGATTCCACCAGGAAATACAATACGACTCGGCCATTGACAATAATGGCATATCCCCTCGGTGGCAGCTCATCGTGCTCGTGAATCTTCGGTGGGCCATTGGGGAAATCGTAGAAACTGTGGTAGATCAGGTGATCAAACGGCAGTTCCACTATTTCCCTTTCAGGGAATAGTCCCGCCATCTCCTCCCGAAATATCCTGTCCATTCCGTAGGAGTCGTTCACAAACAAGAATCCGCCGCCCAGCAGGTACGTCCGCAGGCGCTCCTTTTCCTCCGTCTCAAAGCTGATTACGCCGTGTCCGGTGGCAAACAGGAACGGATACTGGAACAGGTCCGCGTCCATGATCTTGACCTGTCGCTCAATGGTATCAACCGGCATGGTGGTGTTATCCCTGACGAACTTGAGGAAATTCGGAACGGCCGACGAACCCCAGTACCAGTCTCCACCACCGGAGTAGTGCAGTCGGGCAACCTTAATAGCCGACGGATCAGGGTTATATTTGCTCCGCTGGTAGTCGAGCGCTGTCGATTGCCGCGACTGGGCCGAAACGATCAGCGATAGCATAATGGCGGCGAGTAGCGCCAAAGGCACGAACTTGAAGGCATTTGTACTCATCTACTTAATATACAGAAAATCTTCCGCATGGGTTGAAAAATTCGCACGAGTTTACTCCTCATCTATGGCTGGCACAAAACAAAGGCTGCCGGGGATCAGCCGGCAGCCTTGTAAGCAAAAGAGCTTGAATAGCCTACTTGAAGCGTTTCGGTCTTCTGGCTTCCCACTCCACCACAATGGGGCTGGCCACGAAGATGGAGCTGTAGGTTCCAACCATCACACCGAGAATCAGCGCAATCGAGAAGTTCTTGAGAACCTCACCGCCTACAAACAGCAAGGCGCCCACGACGAGCAACACTGTGAAAGATGTATTGAACGTCCGTGAGAGTACCTCGTTGATTGACAGGTTGATTGCTCCCACAAACTCGCCTCGCCCACGGAATTTCTTGAGATTCTCGCGGATTCGGTCAAAGACCACAACGGTGTCGGTCAGAGAGTATCCTCCCAGAGTCAGGAGCGCTGTCACAATCAACAGATCGAACTCCAGGTTAAGCAGGTACGATAAGCCCAACACTGCCATCACGTCGTGGAAAGTAGCAACCGTAGCAGCTACACCGGACCGGAAATCAAAGCGTATCCAGATGTAGACGATAATGCCTAGCAGAGATATAAGAATTGCCTTGGTAGCGTCAGCGCGAAGGCTCTCGCCTACTGCCGGACCGATAATGTGCTCGGAATCTATCTCATAAGCATTGTTCTCGAATTGCTCCGCGAGTATGCCTTTGATAGTCGTCGCCCGCTCTTTGCCTTCGCCTTCAGTCTCGGGATGTTTGGTCTTAATGATAAAAGCGTTCGGGAATTCGAAATCCGCCAGCTCGGTGACCATAACATCTTCGTATGTCCCGGACAGGGCACCGCGCAATTCGTCTATTCCTACCGGCTGCTCGAAATGACCCTGGAGCATTACCCCGCCTGCGAAATCGATACCCATATTGGCCTTACCGGTACCTACCATAACGGCAGCGAAGATACCCATGGCGACAAGCAGCAGCGAGAATCCAAAGGCCACCTTTCTGGCCCCAATGAAGTTGATATTGGTATCAGGTATTATTCTGAACATTATTTCCTCGACTTTCTATATGCTCAACGTCCGATACCCTTTACGGATATCAAAGATCGCTTTCGTGATAACGTATGCGGTGTACAACGAGATCGTCACACCCCAGAACAACGTTACGGCAAACCCTCTAATCGGCCCGGAGCCAAAAATGAACAGAGCACCAGCCGTGATCAGGGTAGTAACGTGCGAGTCAAAAATAGCTACGAACGCCCGCTGGTAACCGGCGTCGATCGACGCCCGCACCGTTTTGCCGGTTCGCATTTCCTCACGAATACGCTCGAATATCAGGATGTTGGCATCTACGGATATACCAATTGTCAGAATGATACCTGCAATTCCCGGCATCGTCAGAGTAGCGCCAAGACCGGCCATCACTGCCAGCAGGAAGAAGATATTGAATATCAAACCGATATCGGCAATCACGCCGGAGAGCCGATAGTAAACACCGATATACAGGAGCACCAGCGCCAGCCCGATCAGCGAAGCCGTGAAGCCCTTGCTGATAGAGTCCGCGCCCAAAGAGGCACCCACCACATTCTTCTCTATTATCTCAACGGGAGCAGGAAGGGCACCGGCTTCGAGTACAATCTCAAGATTGCGGGCCTCTTCAACGGTTGATGAAGACCCCATCGTAATCGTTCCCGAACCCCTGATCTTGGAGTTGATAAACGCCGCCGATTCCACGCGACCGTCGATCACCGACGCCAAAGGTTTGTTGATATTGGCACCGGTCAGTTGTGCAAATCGCGCTACACCTTCAGATGCAATGCGGAAATCCACTTTGTAACCACCATACTGGCCTTGACCCAATGAAATCGACTGAAGGAACTTGCCCACAAACTGCACCTTGCGTTTCAGCAAGAACAGTTCCCAAACTTCGCGGCTGTCCCGGATCATAGTTCTGGTCGACCATGCCCACTGTACATCCACCGGGATCACACGCTGAACCTCCGGTGACGCCAGCCAACGCTCGAACTTGAGCCGGTCATTCTTGTTCACAACGAAGCCGGGCCAACTCGTGTTTGTAGTGTTATTGTAAAGTGAGCTTTCCATTCTGGACGTAAACGGTTGAGTATCGTCCTCTACGCCGAGGTCTTCGTCGAAGCCAAAGTCAAGTGTATCAGCCAGGCTGTCTCCCATCATCTCAGCGAGCACATCAGCAGATTCCTCAGTTTCCGTATCCAGAGCGGCCTCAGCCTCGGCCTCTATTTCCTCTGCAAATTCGGGAGACTCCTCTTCTATTACCTCTTCACCGATCACGGCCACTTCCATCTCGTAAATAACCGAATCCATTTTCTGCAGCAGCAGACTGGTGTTGTCGTAATTCTCAAGCAGTTTGAACTCCAGCAATGCTGTCTGGCCGATCAGGTCTTCGGCTCGTTCAGCATCAGTGTAGCCTGGCAGGTCAACGATAATCCTGTTGCTGCCCTGTTTTTGGATGGTCGGTTCGGCAACGCCCAGCCCGTCAATACGAGTGCGGATAACCTGCATAGCGCGTTCGACTGCTCCATCCCTGGCGGCTTCATCCATCTCGGCAAGCTTGACCTGCAGTACCGCATGCACACCGCCCTGTAAATCCAAACCCAGGCGAATTGCCTTTTGTTGGAGAGCTAATAGCGCTCCGGGGTCTTCGTTCTGAAGAGCCTGTTGGTCCTCATCGGACATAGTCCACAGCTTGTAGGTGTTCCAGAAAGCGAAACATCCCAGGACTATGAGCGTCAAGGTGAGTATCAGGCGCCATCTCTGACCAATCATATTTTATCTCCTTTCCAAACGGAAAAAAACTAAACCAATTACTTATTATTCTTAGAATGATAGAGTCTCGCCGCCCCGTCGCCTGGTTTCTCATCTAAGAAAATGGCCGACTGTCTGGGACGGGAGGAAGGGATTTGCTCTAACTTGTACCTGACGGCTTGGCGCCAACCAGGGTGAACTGGCGACCCAATTCTGAAGCTACCATGTTAGGCGTCGTTGGCAGACCCCTGAGCAGAGAAGTTGTCTCAGGGCTTGAGAGTTTGACTTGAGCACGAAATTCATGTCTCAGAAGGCGGTGATTATCGTCGCTGCCCGGATGCACGGCCATTGACAGCAGGCGTGCAGGTTGCTCCGTCCAGGGGCGACCTTCGGTGTCCATGCCGTCCGCGGGCTCGTCTGAACCAGGAGTTGGGAGCAACATACATTGATGCTCCGGCAACTCAAGAGCTGTATCAACCGCGCTCTCTTCGACAAAAAGGCGTGCAGCCGCGCCGGCACCGGAGAAACCAAGCGCCACAACAGCTAGGATGATCACTGCCAGTCGACAGCAGCTTATTAGGTGTCGTATAATTCGTCTAAACATATCAAGTCAGGGCAATATATTCGCAAAAAGTGATTAGTCAATCCAAATTGCTCCCAGACTTGACATCGGTATCCAGTAAACATAGCTTAACCGCTTGAGAATGATAGGGATATAATCCCTGTCCAGTTTCTGACCATTATTTCAGGAGACCGTAGTCGTGCTCACAACCAACAGATTCCATATGGCTTTAATAACCCTTTTGATCGGGCTGTTTCTCACTGCAGCCTTTGCAATTGAGACCAAAGCATCCACTCATCAACTCGATAATGGGCTACAGGTAATCTACGAAGAGAAACACGGCTCACCGATGGTTGCCGCCGTTGTATTCGTCAAATCCGGCAGCAAGTACGAAACACGCTACGAGAATGGCATTACGCACTTTCTGGAACATCTCCTGTTTGATGGAACCGCCAATCTGTCGCGCGAAGAGTTGGATCGCTCTGTCCGTGATTTGGGCGGGTACATCAATGCGTTCACGCGTGAAGACCTGACTTGCTTCTTTGTTCTGGTTCCCAAACAGTATATCGACTACGGGATGACCGTACAGGCGGACATGCTGTTTAACTCCGTGTTTCCGGAGGAAGAGCTGGAAAAAGAGCGCAAAGTCGTTATTGAAGAAATCAATGGCTCGTTAGACGCGCCAGGATATTCCGCCGAGACCTTTTTCACACAAAAGGCCTACGCCGGCACCGGCTACGAGCTTTCCACGCTCGGATACCGTGAATTCATCGAAAACATTCCCCGTGAAGCAATAATAGCATACTACAAGAAGTACTACACGCCTGACAACATGGTAATGCTGCTTATTGGAGATTTCGAGACGGAAGCAATGAAAGCTACTGTTGAGGCCGTTTTTGGCGGCTTCAAGTCCGCTTCAACCGATGAAGACGAGGCCGCGTCAGGGATTCACGAGCGTACGGCTCTGGACATACAGCGCCGGGAACATCTGATCGGGCAGCAGCGCTTCGACACCGTGGCATCCGTCACTTCAACCAGAATCAACTTTTCGATTGAAGCACCCCAGGTATCGAGAACTGATTATTTGCCGTTTAACCTGCTGATCTCCTACCTGTCTCTCGATGAAACTTCACCACTGCTGTTATCCCTGCAATCCGAAGAGGCTCCGCTGGCATCGAATGTAAGTCTCTGGCTGGAAACGCGGGAAGAGTTCTCCCGTCTCAATATCTCGGCAGAGATTGACAACCCGGACCATGCCGACACGGTCATCCAGGTCGTGCTCACCGAGTTGGCAAACCTGAGCCAGCATCAGGCGGACCCGGAATTGCTCGATGGAATCAGGACAAGCAATCGTTGCAACGCTATCTACGCTGCCGAGAAACTACACTACTACAGCTTCATCATCTCACCAATGATGATGAGTGCCGGCTGGGAGTATATCCAGCAATATCCCGACCTACTTGACTCGGTCCGATGGAATCAGTGCCAGGCCGCCGCCGAACACTGGTTGAAAGACCCAGCCTATGTTGTGACCGTAATTCGACCTGCAACTGATGACGAGACGCCCTACGAGCCGGGTAGCATGACCTCCGAGGAAGTGATCGCCCATTTTGACTCGGTGAGTTTCCCTGAATATACGCTGGCGGAGAATCCAATTGAGTTCCCCGATGTTGACTCCGTGAGCTTGGAACTCACTGATCCCGCCACGTACCATCGTGAAGTCCTCGATAACGGATTGACGGTCATCGTCAAATCCAGCCCGGACAGCAAGGTCTTTGCAGTTAACATCCTTGGAAAGAACAGGATGGCCAACGAGCCGGAGGGTAAATCCGGAATCACTGATTTTGTCAACCGCTGCCTGGAAACAGGCACTCTCAGTCACGATGCCGCCCAATTGGCCGGAGCACTGCGGAAAATCGGCGCTAACCTGACCGTCAGTGACAACCCGTGGATACCGTATGACGATCGTTACACAACGCGTCGGTATTCGTTCGTCAAGTTCGAGACGATAAACGAGTTTGCCGAAGATGGTTTTGCGCTGCTGGCTGACCTGATCCTTAATCCGGCATTCGATTCCGGTGAGGTTGAGAGTATCCGCCGGCAGATGCTTGGCGTTGTTGGCCGGGCCACCGGCTCGCCCAGCAAAGTGGCTCGGAGCCTGTACTATGAAACACTGTTTGGGGATCACCCGTTTGCCAGGCCGATTACCGGAGCGGCTATGACAATCTCCGCGATCACCGTTGATGACCTCCGAGAGTATCATCGCAGTTTCTATGCCCCTGAGAACATGATCCTCACAATTGCAGGTGGAAGAGATACTGCTGAAATCATGTCCTGGGTGCAAGAGCATTTCGCAGACATGCCGAAAGTGGGAACTGCTGTTTCCGAAGTTCCACTTCCAATCGCTGCTCCATCCTTAACAGAGGCTCACCGAGAACTTGACAAGCAACAGGTGAGCATCTATGCGGGTGGACGCCTCCCCGGAGCGAATAGTGGCGAAGCCGTTGACCTGTCGATCGCAACGTCCATTCTTTCCTCCCGCCTTTACCTTAGTCTCAGAGAAAAACAGGGTCTGGCCTACTCCACCGGAGTTGGAAGAAGGTTTGATCGCGACTTTGGCTGGTACTATCTTGTCATCAGCACGGCTTCAGAGAATTTCCAGCGCGCACTTGATGGACTTACCCTTCAGACAGAAAAGCTTGCTTTCGACGGTCCCACCGATCAGGAGATTTCAATAGCCAGAAATCAACTTTGGGGAGCCCTGATGCGTGCCAAATTATCTTGTATCAACCAGGCCTTCTATATGGGAGTTGATGAGTTCTACGGGCGCGGAGTGGACTACGACAACCTGCTCCTGAAACGCCTTTCCAAAGTGGATGTTCAGTCAGTACGGCGGGAAGCTTCCAGGCATTTCCGTCCCGAAACCTGGGTAGTGACATCGGCCGGTAAGAAAAACTGAGACGACTGACAGCGAGTCCGGGCGCGGCCCTCAAGGTGCTGCGGGACAAGGGGTTCTGTGGGGCACTTTTGCGCTTGACGGCCATGTTAGTTCCATGTTAATTCCACGTTAATCGCAAGGATGTGATTAGGTAATACACCATGTCAAACGCAGAATGAGTACATCTCCGCACGGTAACATAGGCAGTCTCGCATCCCGTGCATCGTGGGTGGAGATTGTCCTCAAACTTCTGTCAATCATCGGGTTGCTGTATCTCTTCATACTGTCAATAACGCTCCTTGGAGCCGCATTCAAGCTTGCCGGTAAAGAAACAGCCGAGGCGATTTTTGGTGCCACAACCAACCCGCTTGTAGGGTTAGCCATTGGTATCCTCGCCACGGCGATTATCCAGTCTTCGTCAACTACCACAACTATCATCGTGGGGCTGGTTGGCACAGGATTGTTGACCTTCGAAAGCGCGGTGCCGATGGTGATGGGTGCCAATGTTGGCACTTCAGTTACCAACACGGTTGTCTCACTGGCTCACATATCGCGCGGTGAAGAGTTCAAAAGGGCTTTTGCCGGTTCGGTTGTACACGACTTTTTCAATCTGTGTGCAGTAGCCGTACTTCTGCCGTTGCAGTGGCATTTCAATATAATTGGCAAGTCAGCCCTTGTCCTGGGTGAAATGTTTGAGGGGTTTGGCGGTCTCAAGTTCAGTTCCCCTTTAGGGGCAATGACCAAGCCGGTAGCCAGTGAGATCATTCACTATACTGGCGATTCAGCCTGGCTCGCGGCGCTGTTGGCTATGGTGCTGCTCTTTGTTGCGTTGCGCTATATCGTCAAAGTGCTGAAATCAATGGTACTTGCGAGGGTGGAGATCTTCTTCCAACGCTATGTTTTCCGCAATGCTGCACTGGGTCTTGTACTGGGAGTCTCACTCACGGTGCTGGTACAGTCGTCATCTATTACGACCTCACTCGTTATTCCGCTGCTGGGTGCCGGAGTAATTACACTGAACCAGGTTTTCCCCTACATGCTCGGAGCCAACGTCGGCACAACCATTACAGCGTTCCTGGCCTCGTTTGTCACCGGTTCACCCCAGGCTGTCTCAGTTGCTTTTGCGCATCTCATTTTCAACATCTACGGTATAGGTGTATTCTGGCCGCTCAAGCGCATACCGATAGGCTTGGCCACACGATTAGCCGAGATGACCCAAAAATCGAGATTGCTCCCCATCGCGTACATAATAGTTGTTTTCTTTGTGTTACCCGGTATGGTACTCTTAATGATGAGGTGACCGGTATGTTTTCGAAGTTCAAGGAATTGTTCACATCCGAGAGTCTGCTCGACAAAGCGTACACGACTACCGTGACTATGCTTGAGTTTGACTACAAGATGTACAAAGCTGCGCGTGAAGTACTCCGCGAGCTTGATACGGCAACTTTGCCATTCGATTTCAAGAAAAGCGATCGCAAAATCAACAAGTATGAGCGTGAGGTTCGTCGCAACGTTCTGACACACCTGACAGTCGCGGGTACCCGGAACCTTGTCCCCGGACTGGTGCTGGTCTCAATTGTGATCGATGTTGAAAGAATCGGGGACTACACCAAGAATATCTCCGGTCTGGCCAGAGATCACAAGAAAGCACTCAAGGCGGCCGGATCTGAGACTGCACTCTCGAAAATCGAGGCCACAATCGAAGAGCATTTCACATCTACGATTGAGGTTCTGAGAACTCAGGATAAGAAGCTCGCTCGGAAGATCATGCGGGCGGAAGACGAACTCAGCAAGAAAGCTGATCGCATCATCAGTGATATGGTCAAGGGCAAGGATGCTAAACTCTCAACCGGTGACAGTGTCTGCATTGCACTGTACTTACGGTTCCTCAAGCGAACCAATTCCCACCTGACCAACATCGCCAGCGCAATTGTCAATCCGTTCCCGCGTATTGGCTTCAGTGAAAAGATCAAGAAGAGTACGAAGGCTAGTTGAAAAACCGCCCTCTATCCATTTGGGTCGCGCACAGCTTGCTGTGCGAACCATCCTAGGTAGCTGTATAACGATCAGATCCCACAGCAAGCTGTGGGGCACTAGGCAAAAACGAATACTGGAACCCAAAACTCTCTTGACATTAAAGACAGTCCCTACAAGACTGTTCTTATATTACTGATTGTTCGGTCTGGTAGCCCACCTAACAGGTGGGATGACAGTGGAATTACAAGACCCCACCCGTTGGGTGGGCTACTAGAGTAGTCATTTCTGAAAAATCCAATTGTTTCGAGAAGTCCAAGAGCTAGCCGGAGACCTTTTCGCGCATTCCCAGTCCTTCGCGTGCGGCTGGAAACAGACAATCGCGATGCTTAACGTGATAAAAGACTGCCAGTGCCATGTACAAAATAGCCACTTCGACTCGTATCTGCGAGATTATCAGTTGAGCCGTAAACAGGCTGGCCAGAAGTAGTCCGTTTGCACGGCTCATACGAAGATTCGCTAACACAGCTACCCCGAAAAGTGACTGAGCTGCAGTCAGCCACAACTCCTGCTGCTGAAAACCATCAAGTACGAACGGGCGCACAGCTTGCCCCGATATGGCAAATACCAGTGGGATTGTACCCAGCAACAGCGTCCACTGATTCACCTTGGACGAAATGAGAACCTTGATTGCCGCCCGTCCGGCGCCACGCAGCGCCCAGGTAATTGCGACAATGAACTCCGGTGCCTCAGAAGCAATGGGAGCCAGCCACTGAATCAGCAGGAACTCATCCACTCCCAACTGACTGCCTGTTGCCACCAGCGACTCGGCAAATGGTTCGGCTACAAAGAAAATCGCCGTGCCTGAGAAGATGAAGAAAAAGGCCGTAAACAAGCGACGAGGACCGTCCCTCATATTAGCCAAGATCTTGGTTGGCCCGACAAACTCAGGTTCAACAGACTCCATCTGAGCCGCTCGACGAGTATACATGACAAATATCGTTACAAGAATGACTGTGTCGATGAGGTTCAGATAACCCTTGAGCGGTATGGTAAACGAGTAGAGGGTGGCTATGGCCAGATAGAAGATCTCGACCCGTTGGGACTTATCCAACACCAACTCTTTGCGCTTACGGGCCACGATAAAAGCCAGCAAGACAGCCGGCCACCCGAGCCCAACCAGCAAACGGTTGGAGCCAGTCATGTTGGCGATAGCGTAGTGTGCCTGCGATGGGTCGTGAGCGGACTTCCAAGTAAACACAAAGTCAACCGCGTACTCCGGCAACACCGCCACCAGGGCCAGAATGGCCACAGCCAACGATTCCGAGATATCAACTTGGGCTGCTTCGGCCGCCCAGGATAGAATGAAGGCCGCGCCGAATACGGCAACCCCGAACATGATCGCCCCCAGCCACGGGGTAACGTGAGTATCGGTAATGCCACAGTAGAGACCAGGTGCCGCAACCAGGAATGCCAGGACCAGGTAGACGTAGGATGTGGTACTAACGGGGAGTTTATGCTCGGAAGTCATCACTTGGTTGCTATCTCAGGAATCAGGTTGTGCCGAGTTTTATCCACGAATGACCATATTGACGATATTCTTACGCAGTAGCACCCCAACCAGGCGACTCTCTTCGGTGACAAAAACTCTTCGAATATTCTTGAATATCATCATCGCGGCGACTTCCACTATTCTTGTCTGCGGTGCGGTGACTTCAAAATCATCGCGGCAGAGTTGCGCCACCTTGATCTTGTCTTCTTTCTTGAGTAACTCTTCCAATGGTTCAATATCAATATCGTCGTTCAGGTTGGAAATCAATGACTTGTAGTCGGGCAAAGCAGCCTTTATCAGGTCACGGTCATCGATAACCCCAACCAGTCGACCTTCATCATCGACTACCGCCAAGGCGGAAAGACGATTTCGCCACATCCGGTTCGCCACTTCCTTCAGGGTGTCATCCAGCGTGACAGTAGCTACGTCGTGACGCATCACATCCTTGACCATCAACTGCTTGTCCACGGTGACATTGGTGTCGGAAACCAGCTTGATGAGATCGGCTTTGGAAGCGGCACTGAGAATCTTGTCCAGGGTACCTTCGGTACGAGCCAGCGCTGCCAGACCGGAGAGTGTCTGAAGGTACAGTTTAGCGATTGTAGACGGTGTCAGCAGGAGACAGACAACATGCACCGAGATGTCATCGAGAGTCTTGTCTTCCAGACCCTGATGCGACACACCCATCAGAATATACATTTCGTCCACGGCGTCGGTCCTGGAATGTGGAAAGGCAAAACCACGACCATACGAAGTATCCTCTACTTCTTCACGTTCTCGAATGGATTTCAGGATCGTTTCATGGTCCAGGATAATTCCCTCAAAAGGTATCATCTCGAGAAGTTCCCGAACCGCCTCATCCTTGGTCCGAGCCCTCAGATTCATGTTGATCCGGCGTTCCATCAACAAATTAGCCAGTTTCATTATCTACCTCCGGGCATGAGACTGCCGGGGTTTCCGGCTTTCTCTTGATTAGTTCCGGCGATGCTACGCCTCCTGAAACGAAAAACTTGACACCCTGTTCTATCGTCATATCCACGATCATCAGATCTTCAACCGGGACTACTACGACCATACCGGAAACAGGTGTTGGCGTGGACGCAATAAAACAGGTTGCAAACTGTCTGATCTCACCACTGACCCGGATTGACAGATAATGGGAAACGAAGCACAGGGCGTAAATCCCCTTGCGTGGATATTCGATCATGGCTACGTCCTGAAATGATCGCGTATCCGAAGTTGTCAGGGCCTCAAGTAACTGCTTAGATGAAGAATATATGGGGCGGATTAGCGGCACGCGCGCCAGAAGACGATCCCCCAACCGATATAAGCGAGCGCCAACGATATTCCGTGTAGCCACGCCGGCCAGAAGGATAATCAGAATAGTGGTCAAAGCACCAAGACCGGTTCGGTAGTACCCCAGCAGTGGGTGTAGGATTGGTTGAAGTATACCGTCAACGGCATTGAACAGAAAGCGCAACACTATGAAAGTCAGTATGACCGGTACGACAACCAGCACACCGCTGATGAAATACCGCTTGATAGTATCAACGACTCTGTTCATGGCAAATACCGCACAACCTCAACATCAAATAACCAGCCAGCCGAGTATACCCGACTGATTGATCAAAGTCAATTTTTTTGGATCACCTTTAAGGGAGTATGAAACCTGCCGTAAACGGAATCCCTGAGGCAAACTGGATGAAAGGTTCGGGATTCAGGCCGACTAAAAAGACACCAATCAGCCCGATAACGACCATCGACAGCGCGGGTGCTGAAAACACCAGCTTGACCGGGGCATCATTCTTGATGAAATACATCGTACGAATAACATTCGCGTAGTAGTACAGGGCAATCACTGAGGTAATCAGGGCAACACCTACAATCCAGTAGATCCAGTCGTAACCAGGACCCGACCCGGCCAACTTGATAGCTGCCGCAAAAACGTAGTATTTTCCAAAGAAACCGACCAGCGGCGGTATGCCCGTAAGAGACAACAGAAAGATAGTCAGAGACATTGCTGCAAACGGGGAGGATTTGGACAAACCGGCGTAATCCTTTATCTCACAACTACCGGTCTTATCCTCAAAATGCGCTATCAACGCAAAAGCACCCATATTAGTGAACAAGTAGCCGAACATGTAGAAGCCGACCGAAGCCAGACCCAACTCGTTCATGGAAAGCATGCCGATCATGATATAGCCCGCATGGGCAATCGATGAATAGGCCAGCATTCGTTTGATATTTTTCTGGCGAATAGCTACCACGTTGCCGAGAATCATGGCGCCAACTGCCAGTGCACCGGTCAGCATACCCCAGTCGTTCGGAGCCATGAATGGCTCATAATAAGCATAAAGACCCAGAACAAAAATCTTGATAAAAGCCACCAACCCGGCCGCCTTGGAACCGACAGACAGAAAAGCCGTGATAGGTGTTGGAGCACCTTCGTATACATCGGGCACCCACTGGTGGAACGGTGGCAGCGCCAGTTTGAATCCTACTCCCGCCAAAAGGGCAATGATTGCCACTATCAAAATCACGCCGATGTCGCCACCTGTGCTCAATTGTCCGGCCGCGAGATTGAATCGCATCTGCAGGATATCGGTAGTCCCGGTCAAGCCGTACAGGAATGACAGACCGTACAGCAGAAACGCCGAAGAAAGTGCACCTACGACCAGGTACTTGATTCCCGCCTCGACCGATTTTTTGTCATCTTTGAAAAACGCCGCCAGCACAAACAGCGGAATGGTCGTCAACTCCAACCCGATGTACAGAGTTATCAACTCGGACGCTGAGGCCAGGAACATCATGCCCACGGTTGAGAAGAGCAACAGTCCGAAATACTCTCCCCTGTGATTGACAATCTTCTCCTTCGTAATTCCGAAAGACGAGCCGATAGTCATGAAAGCAGCGCCAAGGAAGATCACTTTGAAGAACACGGCCAGTGAGTCGTTGAAAAACATGTTGCCGAACCCGCGACCATGACCGACAATCGCGAGGGCAATCCCGCTGACGACCAAACCCAGCATGGCAAAGTAGCCCACAGCCGAACCGGTCTTGCGCTTGGTACCCAGATCAAAAACAATGACGGCCAGCGCCCAGACAAACAGCACTATCTCCGGCAGCATCTGCCACACGTTGTAATCTGGAAGCTGGAAATCCATCTTGTTACCTGGCCATCAGAGTAATAAGGTTCTCAAGAGTTGCTGACATCAAAGAGGTTAGTGGCTTTGGATACATGCCTATCAAAAGCGTCAGTACCATCAACGGAACAACAGTTACTAATTCCCGCAGATTGATATCTGTCAGGCCACCCCACTTCTCTTCGTTAAACGGACCCAAAAATACGTTCTGCACCATGCGCAACATGTATGCGGCTCCCAGTACAACACCAAGTACCGAAATACCAACCAGCACTTTATTGAGAGCGCCAAAAGCACCAACGAATATCATGAACTCAGAAACGAATCCGGACATGCCCGGCAGACCCAGCGCCGCCATCGAGAAGAACACCATAATGCCGGTGTATATCGGCAGCTTGCTGCCAATCCCGCCAAAGAGTGCAATCTCCCTGGTGTGAGCGCGATCATAGAGTACGCCTACCAATAGGAATAATGCGCCGGTTATCAGACCATGGGAGATCATCTGGAACATACAGCCGGCAATCGCCTGAGCCGAAGAAAACGCCGCCAGCGCCAGCATGCAGTATCCCATATGTGACACCGACGAATACGCCACAAGTTTTTTTAGGTCCTTCTGTGCCATCGATACCAGGGCACCGTAGATGATTGCGATCACCCCCAATACTGCAATCCAGAACGAAAGTGTTCGCAGCGCGTCGGGGAACATCGGCCAACTGATCCGAAGCATCGCGTAAGTGCCCATCTTCAGCAAAACACCGGCCAGGATGACTGACACGGCAGTCGGTGCCTCCGTGTGAGCATCGGGTAACCATGTATGGAACGGCCATACCGGAACTTTGATGGCAAAGGCTATGAATAAGAAAATAAAACAGACCATTTGAAGCGTATGCGACAGAGCCGGACTGGTCTCAATCAATGTCAGCATGTTCAACGTATGTGGTTCACTGGTAAAATACAGTACCAGGATTGCCACCAGCATGAAGATCGAACCGAACAAGGTATAGAGGAAGAACTTGATCGCCGCGTACTCTTTGCGCGGGCCGCCCCAGACACCGATGAGAAAATACATCGGCACCAGCATAATCTCCCAGAAAACGTAGAACAGGAAGAAGTCCAGCGATACAAAGACACCCATCATGCCGGTTTCAAGAAGCAGGAAGAACGCGAAGTACTCCTTGACCCGCTTGTCAATACCGAACGACGCTACAATCGACAGGCAACTCAGAAGACCGGTCAGGAAAAGCATCGGCACCGAGATGCCGTCAACTCCAAGGAAATACTGGATGTTCAGCGATGGTATCCAGTTGAATGGCCCTTCGACGTAGGCCATAGCGGAAGATCCGGAGTAATTGAAGAAATAGTCCCAAGTCAGCCAGAAACTCTGGATCATGGGGATACCGCTGAAGATAGTCGCAGTCCACCGAATCGCCCACTTGTTTTCCTTGGGGATCAGCATCACGATGACCATTCCCGCCAGCGGGATAAATATCAAAGAGCTCAGTATGCCCATACTATCTTCAAACCTCCAGCATCATAGACTATTTGTCACTCTCGAGCACATCGGCGGTCTTCTTCTTGTTGGCTGTCTGCCTGACAAGCAATCCCAGCAACACAACACCGCTGAAGAAAATCGCGGTGAGCACGGGCCACGTAGTAGCCACACGAGTCATCTCGAATTTGAACAACGCAACAGCAACTATCATCAGTAGCATGAACAGTGCGTAGAATTGCACCGCTCCTGTCTGCAAGTATTTCAGTTTTGACGCCGCCTGATTTACAACCCAGCCACATCCGTTGACCGCACCATCGACAATGTGAACATCAAACCACTCTTTCAGATCCGACCACAGTATGGTTGCCCTGCCTGTCCCGTTGACCATGCCATCAACTACACGTGCGTCAAAACTCCACCAGAAACGCCCAAATGCAAGTATTGGACGAATGAGGATCAAGTCGTACAACTCATCGAAATAGTACTTGTTGTACAGCAGAGTGTGGATGGGGCGGAATTTCTCCGCCAGCGCGTCTGCGGAAATCGCTTTCTTATGGTAAACCAGCCATGCCAGAACAATACCGGACACCGCCACCACCGTTGATATCAACATCAGCAAGTAGTTCGGTCCGGCGTGATGAACCTCGCCATGATAGACAAACGACGAGAAACCATGATGTAGCCACGGCAGAGCCACCCATCCGGCAACAACCGAGAGTACGCCCAGAACAATCAGCGGCCCGGTCATCGATTTTGGCGATTCGTGCGCATGTTCATACCGCTCAGCGTCACGCGGCTCCCCGAAGAACGTCAGGAAACACAGCCGCCACATATAGAACGCCGTCATGAACGCCACCGTCAGTGTCAGGACCATGAAGATAGGGTGGTGTGAAGTTGCCACTACAATCTCGTCCTTTGACCAGAAACCTGACAGCGGGAATATTCCTGCAATAGAGAGCGACGCTATCATAAACGTGATACTGGTCGCTTTCATTTTCCGGAACAAACCGCCCATCTCCTGTATATCGTTAGTGTGCACGGCATGAATAACCGAGCCGGCACCAAGGAACAATAATCCCTTAAAGAAGGCGTGCGTCATCAGGTGAAGCGTACCGGCCACGTAACCGGCGGAGTGATGCCCCTGGGCCGTATCGTACCCGTAGAGACCCAGTGCCATAATCATATAGCCGAGCTGACTGACGGTTGAATACGCCAGCACTCGTTTAATATCGTTTTGAACCAATGCTATGGACGCTGCCAGAACCGAAGTAATGATACCGATGACCGCAACCACCATCGAGGCATCCGCAGATCCGATAAATACGTTCATGAACCGCGCGACGAGGTACACTCCGGCCGCAACCATCGTAGCCGCATGGATCAAAGCGGAAACAGGCGTGGGACCCTCCATTGCATCCGGAAGCCAGACATGCAACGGAAACTGGGCGGATTTGCCGACTGCTCCGCAGAACAGGAATATGGCCGCCATGGTGAGAACTCCAAGCGGCATCACTCCGGCGCCGATCTTGTCGAAAACTTCCCCGTAGTTAAATGTACCGCAGTATGCTGCTACCAGTAGCAGTCCAACTATAAAACCAAGATCTCCGATACGCGTTGTGATAAACGCCTTTTTACCGGCGTCAGCGGCCACTTTTTTCTCAGACCAGAAACCGATCAGCAGGTACGACGTTAACCCAACCAACTCCCAGAAGATGAATATCATGAAGAAGTTATTGGCCAGGACAAGACCCAGCATTGAGAAACAGAACAGCGATAAATAGGCAAAGAACCGGCTGAACTTGGGGTCACCCTTCATATAGCCTAGCGAATATATCTGCACACAACTGCCGACTGTTGTGACCACGATCAGCATCATCGCTGTCAGCGGATCGACCAGAATACCTATTTCAAAATTCAGAGAGGCAAAACTCGTAATGTAGAAGAAGAACTCGTACGGCTCCCCATGCCGGGCCAGTGTCTCGATGAGTACCCATATTGACATCACCCACGTACAGAGGATCATCGCTATTGAGAAACCTGCCGCAAGGGGCTCCTTCCACCGCAGAAAGAAAACGACCATGACGAACGCAAACAGCGGCAACAGCGGTATCAAATAGGCGTGTTCAGTCATCTCTCAATTCTACCATTTCATGATGCTGTAGTTGTCGCTGTCGATGCCGCGCCAGTTTCTGTAGATCAACAGAACGATAGCCAGGCCAACCGTAGCCTCGGCCGCAGCAATGACGATGATGAAAATACCAAACATCTGACCGGTCAGACCCTCCGCAAGACTGTATTTGTTGAACGTAACGAAATTGATAATGGCAGCGTTGAACATCAGTTCCAGCGACATCAGGATACCGATTGTGTTGCGCCGGGTGATAACGCCGAAAAGACCGATGGCAAAGAGGATTGCGGCCAGAATCAGGTAGTACTGCATCAGGCCTTCTCCCCCCTGGCCAGCACGATAGCGCCTATCATGGCAGCCAGCAGAACAATCGATACGACCTCAAAGGGTACCACAAACTTGGTCATGAGAAGCTGGCCGATCACTAACACATTGTTTTCGGGCAACAACTCGGTAGCCATGTGCCAGATGCCGTCCCTGGTAGTGATCCAGAGCATGGCGACAACACTGACTGTAAAGATCATGCAGCCAAAGAAAGCCACCATCGCATTGTGGTTCGTCTGAATTATCTTCTTAGAGGTCATATTGGAAGTCAGCATAATTGCGAAAATCATCAGGGTACAGACAGCACCCACATAGATCAGCACCTGCGCGGCTGCCAGGAACTCGGCGTTCAACAGCACAAAAATCCCGGCTACACCGGTGAGACAGAAGATCAGAAAGAGAGCACAGTGGAAAATGTTTTTCAGACTCACCACCATAAAACCGGACACCAGCACTATTACCGACAATATCCAGAACGGGACACCGACGGAAGCTTGCTCAACCATTATGATTCTTCCCCTCTGGTTTCCTTCTGATCCGGTGAACTCTCATCACCCTCCGGTTTTTTCTGATCATTATTCCCGGCACTCGAATTTGGTTCCTTGCTCGGAGTCGCTTCGGCAGGCTTTTCGGAAGTCTTGTCCGCGGGTTTAGCTTTGTCCACCGGTTTCTTTTTCTTCCTGCGGGTGTCTACATAGTCAACGTCAAGCCCCATCTCCTGGAGCTTCTTGATATCCCAAACGAGGTTCTCTTTGTTCTCATCAGAGAACTCATACTTGGGAACCATCTTGATAGCACAGAAATTGCACGATTCCTCGCACAGGCCACAGAAACAACAGAGACCGAAATCTATAACAAACTCTTTTAGAACCTTCTTCTTGTCTTCGCCACGCGGTGCGTCGATTTTGATTGCAGCCGAAGGACAGGCTCGCTGACACAGTTCACAGCCGGTGCAGTTGAGTTCGCCCGTTTCCTTGTCGGACAGAAGCACGACAATGCCGCGGGATCTCTCCGGCATAGTCCACTTTTCCTCAGGATACTGGATAGTGATGGCATGGCGACCAAGATGCTTGCCGGTGATCCCCAGACCCCGGATAAGCTCTTTTATGTCTTTCAGTATGGCCATTCGATACTATCCCAATCCTACCAATACCATCCGGCGTACTTAATAATTGCACCGATTATCAGATTCGCAAATGTTACCGGCACCAGGAACTTCCACGAGAACCTCATCAACTGGTCAACGCGCAACCGGGGGTAAGTCCAGCGGAAAAGCATCAACAACAGCACAACGCCGCAGGTCTTCAGAAGGAACCAAAGCCACGACGGAAGGATCGCACCGTTCCAGCCGCCGAAAAACAGTGTCACTGCGATTGCAGAGACCGTGAACAGATTGATAAACTCAGCCAAAAAGAACATGGCGAATTTCATACCGGAGTATTCGATGTTGAAACCGGCCACCAACTCCTGCTCGGCCTCTGGAATATCAAACGGCGTACGGTTGGCCTCGGCTGTAGCTGCTATGATGTACGTTGCAAATGCAATCGGGCCGAACGGTACCCGGAAAATAAACCAATTGAAGATATTGCCCGACTGTGCTGTCACAATGTCCTGCATCGAAAGCGAACCGACAAACAACACGATCACCAGTATTGAAACGACCATCGGCACTTCGTAACTAACAACCTGTGCCGCCGAACGCATACCACCCAGCAGGGCATACTTGTTGTGCGAAGCCCATCCGGCCATGAGCAGCGAGATAACCGTGAATGTCGTGACAGCCAAAATATAGAGAATGCCGATATTCAGGTCTGCTACTATCAGGTCTTTTCCAAACGGCATCACCACGTAAGCCAGGAACGCTGCTACAAAGCATATCACCGGTGCCCAGAAGAAAACCGGCTTATCACGTGTGGCAATAATGACATCTTCCTTCTGGAGTAGCTTGAGACCGTCCATGATCGTCTGATACCAGCCGTGCCAGCCGTTACGCATGGGACCAAACCGCTGTTGAATATGGCCGGCAATTTTACGTTCCCACCAGACCAGGAACAGAGCCAACACTGCCAGCACACCAAACACAACGACCGCGAGTACTGCGTAGGTGATAATCGTCACCCACGGCTCACCCAATCCCGTATCTACCAAGAGTTCGTGCAGCCAGCCAAAAACACGTGCTAGTTCCAGCATTCCCAGGCTCTCACTCATTAGCGATCCACCTCGGGCAGAATAATATCCAGGGTCGCAAAGATAGCTACCAGGTCAGCTATGTAGTAACCTTTGCCGCGAACAATTTCCGGCAGTACCTGCAACTGGTTGAATGAGCCACCGCGCATTTTTACACGAAGCGGCTTTTTGCTGCCGTCGGATCGAATGTACACGCCCATCTCACCACGAGAGTTCTCAATTCGGCAGTAGACTTCGCCCTCAGGTGGCTTGAAATTCGCCTTAACCTTGCCCCTGATGGGACCTTCCGGCAATCCGTCCAATGCTTGTTCGATAATCCTGATGGATTGCTTTATCTCTTCAATGCGCAACAGGTACCGGTCAAAATTGTCACCGGCCTCAAGGGTTGGAATGTCAAAATCGAATTTGTCATAGATTGAATACGGGTCGTCTTTGCGAAGGTCATACTTGACACCGGAAGCTCTCAAGACCGGACCTGACACACCCCACGCAATCGCCAGGTCGGGATCGAGAATTCCCACATCCTTCATGCGTGCCAGCCAGATTGGGTTTTCATTGAGAAGCCCCTGGTAATCGTCCAGTTTTTCACCAATAATCTTGATCGCCTCACGACACTTCGGCTCAAACTCCGGAGGAATATCCTTAGAAACGCCGCCAACCCAAATGTAGTTGTATGTCAGTCGCTGCCCGCAGGTCATTTCAAACAGGTCGATAATCAGTTCGCGTTCCCGCAAACCATAAAGGAACGGCGTCAAAGCACCGCAATCCATAGCCGTGGTGCCATAGAAGAGCAGGTGGGAAGCAATCCGGTTGAGTTCAAGCATGATGACCCGAAGGTACTCAGCCCGCTCCGGTACTTCGATCTCCGCCAACCGCTCCGCAGCCAGTGAAAATACCTGATTGGTGGACATGGAAGTGACATACTCGAACCGATCCATGATCGGAATACACTGTGCGTAAGTACGATTCTCACAGACCTTTTCGAGAGAACGGTGAAGATACCCAATTACCGGCTCGATATCGACAACCTTCTCACCGTCCATGGTCAGGATTAACCGACACACTCCGTGCGTTGACGGATGGTGCGGTCCCATATTGACCATGTATTCCTGAGTTCTCAGATCCGGCACGTCTAAACCTCAGGCATCCTTATGAAGTCAGGCGCATCCCAGTCTTTTCGCATTGGGTTGCCCTGATCCCAGTCGTCCGGCAGAAGGAATTGTTTCAGATTGCCGTGGTTTCTCACGTTGATCCCATACAGTTCCCATATCTCGCGCTCATACCAGTCTATTCCGGGCCAGACTTCCTTTATGGAGTCCACCTCGGGATTGTCGTACGGAAGCGAGAACTTGAAATCCAATCGGAGATTTTTCGTAGTAGAAGCAACGGAATAGACAACCTCGAGCTTCTCACAGGTATCAACCGCACCCAGATTGCAGAGAAAGTCCATCTTGAGACTCTCGTCATCACGTAGAGCCTTAGCAACAGTAATCAGATCTGACGGCTGGATCTCGAAGATCGGGTCGTAGCGCCCGGTATCGAGCGATTTCAACTTGCCGTCGAAATGACCCTCAACATAGCTTTTCAGTTCTTCCCTGGTCATTCTACTTTTCCTGCCAGTCGCTCAGCTTCTGCTTCTTGATCTTCTCCTGCAGATGGATACAGCCTTCCAGCAGCGACTCCGGGCGCGGCGGGCAACCGGGTATATATATGTCTACCGGGACGATATGATCGATCCCCTTCTCAACCGCATAGCTGTCGTAGTAGAACGGGCCACCTTTGATCGTACAGCCGCCCATCGCAATAACATACCGGGGCTCGGCCATCTGATCGTACAGTTTGCGAAGTCTCGGCGCCATCTTCTTGGTTATCGTACCCGCGGCAATAATGAGGTCAGACTGGCGGGGTGAGGCGCGGAAAATCATGCCCAGGCGGTCGAAATCGTAGCGCGAAGCGCCGGTACACATGAGCTCGATTGCACAGCATGCCGTTCCAAAAAGCAGGTACCACAGGGAACAGGCCTGGGAAAAATGCAGAACTGTCTCAACTGATGTTGTCACCAGCCCCCCACCGGGAATTTTCTCTGAATATACGGGGAGTTTCTTGATCAGACCCACGTAAGCACTCCCTTCCGCCAGGCGTAGAAAAGCCCAAACAACAGAATCACGATGAAGATGATCATTTCTATAAGCGCAAACAGTCCAAGTTGACCAAAGGCTACCGCCCAGGGGAAGAGAAAAATAACTTCGACGTCAAAAACGACGAAAATAAGGGCAAAGATATAAAACCGGTTGTTAAACTGGAACCAGGAGGGGCCAATAGGCTCCTCAGCACATTCGTAGTTGACACTCTTGGCTGGATACGGGTTTTTCGGACGGATTAGACTTGCAAGGAAGAACGTAAAGAGAACTATAGCAGCCCCAACAACGGCAAAAATCAATACTGCCAGATATTCCGACATACCGCATCTTCCTCAGTAACGACCAGACAAAGCATGTGACTATGTTCACGATACTTGGGAGCGGAAGAAACGCCCTTCTGAGACTGTGTCAAGCTGTTTTTGGAATGTCTCGTAAGCTTCAGGGTATTGACTAGGTTGACCCTTCAAATGGTCACATTTGCAGTCACCGCGACGTCGTTTTGCTCATTCGAGAGTATGATTATCAGTGTGTTACCGGTACAAAACTTGTCGATCAGATCACTGCTATGGCTTCAATCTTAACCCGAACGTCTTTCGGCAGTCGGCTGACTTGTACCGTTGAGCGCGCCGGTGGTTCGGAATCGAAACAGCCCGCATAGATCTCATTGACTTCACCGAAATCTGCCATATCGGTGAGAAAAATCGTTGTTTTGACCACGTCAGAGAAGCCAGCGCCGGAAGCCTTGAGCACAGCCTCCAGGTTCTTCATGACCTGACGGCATTGATCACCTGCTGTTTTGCCTATAACATCACCGCTTTTCGGGTCAAGTGGTATCTGTCCCGAACAAAACAACATCCCCTGTCCGCTGACTCTCACTGCCTGTGAATATGGCCCAATAGCTGCCGGTGCGCTGTCAGTTGAGATAATTTCCTTCATCAGACCTCCTGTCCTTCTGGGTTTTTCAACAAACCCTTTCTGTTGAAGGGGCAATATAGATCAAACAACTGCGACGCAACAACTTCATTATCGCAGGCGTGATCGTGGTCGTCCAGTATTGATTAAAGGATCCTGAATGGATTAGATGTCATCGAGACCGGTAGGCCCCATAAGCTCTACAAAGACGCGAAGAATCTTATCTTCGTAGGCTCCCTTAAGGGAAAACATGATCTTCAGCGCCGAGTAAGTTTCCACGGCCTTCTGGTAAACCCTCTGGGTGGTCATGGCGTCGAAAGAATCCGCTATTGCCACTATCTGTGAATAGACATGCATTTCATCCAGGGAAAGTCCATTAGGATAACCACGTCTATCACCACGCTCATGGTGCTGCAGAATAGGGTAGAGCGATGCCTCAGCAACAGAATCCTGACCTTCGAGAATCTCCACACCCCATTTGGGGTGTTTCTTCACGATTTCGAACTCAATCGGCGTCAGTGTACTTCGCTTGTTGATAATCCTCTCTGAAATCCGGGACTTGCCCACGTCGTGTAACAGCGCCCCCATCCCCAACTCATTCAGGAACTGATCGTCATTGTAACCCAACTGCTGGGCAAGAGCTATCGAAAACGTACAGACATTGACTGAGTGAGTATAGGTGTAATAGTCAAACGAAGTTATTTTCATCAGGCTCAGGAACGCTTCTCGCCCCTGAAGAATGTAATCCACTGTACTGGCAACAATATCACTTGATCGCTGTATGTTGTCTCCAAAGGTGGGGTTGCTGAGTATATCACGAACGAGGTTTGTCGAAGTATCGTACAGGATACCGGCCTTCTTATCCTGCATGATTTCGGGATCATTCAGAATCCTGCCTATGTTTTTCTCAATATATCGTTGGTAGTCATGTCGATCGCTGGACTCGATGTACAGTCTTTCGACATTGTTCTCGATCAGTTTCTGGCGAGTTCTGTCAGTAAAAGCGAGGTTTGAAGACCTGTAAAGGACCAGGCGCTTGTTGACTTCAATATAGAGATTGAAATCCAGCACGGAATCCACCCGAATCGAATCCAGGTGGACCGCCATGAACTTCGTTTCTGTTCGTTTCTGTGCCGTCGCCGTGTGCATATATTTGACTCGATGCGGGAATATGACGGGTAGAATCACTCGTCATTACTGCAAAGAGCGCTCTTCCGCTTATTATCGGCATTATCGGGTGAGGACTTGAAAGGTAATAAAAAAGGCCGGAACCTGCGTTGGTTCCGGCCTTTCAGCGGAAGCGTTGCCAATGATTGCTCAAGTCCCAAAGGTTTTTACTGTCGATAGAACAGCCTGAAGTCGACTGGTGATATCGGTGAGAATACGTGAGTACCTGCGAAGAATCTCTGAGTACTGCCAGCGCATCTGGAATGCCTTCTCCGGAAAGTCAAACAGCTCCAGCAGGACCGCTTTGTGAATTTCATCGATATACCTGACAATATCGTAGGGATATCCCACTACGTTTGGATCCTGCACCTCTCCTTTGCCGATCCGATCACGATATACCTCAATCTTCTCGAGTACAACAGTACCAAAGCACCAGGGTGTCATCACTACGCCGAGATTGGAACCGTCTGTATAGAAACGACGGACAGTCCGCATCAGAAGATCGACGGCTACTCCCTTGGCCCGATAATATGTTAGTGTCTCCGAACTGCGAGCGGTCGTTGCTTCGATCTTTCGATCAAGCTCCTTTCGCTCCATCTGTGCCCGAGCATACGTAGCACTCAGGAAACCATAGAAATCCTCAAAATAGACCTTCGTATTTTCGGAAAGAGACATGACATAATAGCCGCGTTCGTCTTTGCGAACTTTTGGCTCCTGTCCTTTCGCCAATCGTTCCTGTGAAAACCCACGCTGAAATCGTCCGTCTAACATATGCTCTCCTTGGTCCGTTACTCTTGCGCTGTGGGGTTTGAGCATAAGTCATGCCATTGATCCAGACGTGCCCCCCAAACTGAGGGTCGCGCCGTATCTCCTTGCACCATATTGAATTAGGAGGGTGGGTCGAGTTCTGCCGGTGATATCCGCAGCTTTATCGAGTAGGCAAAACAATGCGTTTGCTGCAAACCAGGTACAAATCAGCAGAGTTTATTTAGAAAACAGGCAAGCTACTACATGTGCGGTTTTTGTCCAGATTCACCGGACCACAACACATATCAAGCTGTGGAAGTTAATTCCGCAGCAATATGGACCGATTAGACTTGTTAGTTCTGACAGATGATCTCAGAATCAGCGGTTTTGATATTTGAGGGGGAACAATGAGAAGAAGACAAGCGCCTGCCAAACACAGGCACAGATCGTCACGATCCGGTGATCGCAGGCATGATCAAAATGACGAGCAAAGTCTATCGAATGGCCGGACTCAACGGACCGGTCAGCTCAAAGCGAAACCATGGCGTCAAATGCGCGGCCAGATCCAGAACCTGGATATCATTGAATTGAGCGAGCATTCCGAGGAACTGGAGTCCAAATAGCTTTTCCTGTTACTCCTTGACTATCCGAATAGCGATGCACTTTAGTCTATTCTTTGCTACCGGGTTACTGAACCTCCCCCGAATTGTGGACACATCGAGAAGATAGAGTTAACTTCTATCAGGAGGTGTGTTTATGTCCAAGAAGCGTCGTCAGTTTGACCGAGCTTTCAAAGTTGAAGCAGTGAGAT
>Ga0164310_10000147_pt1 | contig 35258 bp, 29 predicted proteins | sample GuaBasSedimGuay1_FD_121795 | JGI IMG/M metagenome (GOLD analysis project Ga0164310, IMG submission 121795) | Subseafloor sediment microbial communities from Guaymas Basin, Gulf of California, Mexico - Guay1, Core 4569-9, 0-3 cm | ecosystem: Environmental > Aquatic > Marine > Hydrothermal vents... | reverse complement strand
GACAATACATAGAACAAAACGTACAAACATATGGGCAAGCTATGCCTATGAGACGAAGAGGATGGGAAAGGACATCAGCTATCTGGGCAAAAGTAATCAGGGATATTGATATCTTTGATCAAAATTCCACATGGTTGAGGACAACACCAAACATCAGAAATCCAGAACTAACTCCACCGAGCAACAATATGAACAATATCGAATTTGTTTATTGGGTTGTAGATGATGTCTGGGGACATCCAGAAATGAAGAAAAGTCAATTTGTCCGCGATCTTATAATGTCCCTGAATAGTGGATCAAGAACTGAGGGGGATCGTAGAGTACCATTCGACAGAAATACCCTGTTAAATCAATTTATAGCTCTAGTAAATGAGGAAAATGCTCTAGAGAATAAAAGATTTCAAATGTTACAAGACACAGATTCTGACAACATAAAAGTAACGGTGATATAACATGAAAGTAGCATATTTATCAGTACATCGTGATGCCACGGGATATGCACATCAAGCTATAAACAATATGCTTGCCATAGAGGCTGGAGGAGTTGATGTTGTTGCTCGTGCCGTAAAATTGTCTGAGAGCAATAACGATAGTGCAGCGGAGAAAGTAGCACACCTAGAAGACAAAGACGTAGCTAATGTTGATGTTGTAATTCAGCATGTTTTACCACACATGTTTGAATACAAAGATGGTGTAAAAAATATAGGTGTATTTGATTGGGAGACCACCCATTTTTCCAGATCAATTTGGCCTCAATGCTGTAATATGCTAGACGAAGTATGGGTTCCTTCCATACAAAACCATCAAGCGGCAATAGACAGTGGGGTTGATGTACCAATAAAAATCCTACCATGTGCATGTGATATTGACCGATACAATAAAAACACACAACAACTAGACATACCACAGTTGAAAGATAAGCTAGTATTTTACACTATTGGTGAAATGACAAGACGAAAGAATATTGTGGCAACAATTAGGGCATTCTATAGTGCTTTTACGTCTCGCGATGATGTTGTTCTGGTCATTAAGACAACTATACCTGGGAAAACTCCGCAAGAAACATCAGACATATTAAAGAAAACATCAGAAGACATAAAAAAGTCTATGCATATATATATGAAACACGACTATTATCCCTCAATAATAGGTATAACAGATTTTTTACCAGATTCGCAACTTGATCAACTACACGCTTCATGTGACGTATTTGTATCTGCGAGTCATGGAGAAGCATGGGGAATACCGGTGCATGACGCAATGGGATTTGGTAATCCGGTAATAGTTAGCAACTGGGGATCTTTTCCAGAACTGACGTATGCACAAGCTAGAAAATATTGGAGACCTAGCGAACGAGTATTTATGATGCCAGGACAAATAAATTGTGGATGGTTGATTAATGGTCAACTGACACCATGTTTTGGCCAGACTGACAGTTTTCCAGATCTGTATACTGGTGACGAACAATGGTTTGATCCATGTATCAGTAGCCTAGTGAGTTGTTTGAGAGAAGCATACACAGAATGGTCTAATACATCCATAAATGCAAAAAAAACTGCAGCAAAAAAACGTGCTGCTGAATTTGACTATCCAACTGTAGGTAAAATAGCTGCAAAGCTTTTGGGAAGTTAGGAGCAAAATATGGCATCACCTCTATCATCAGTATTGAGAAGCATTAATAGACAAAATGGTTCGCCATTAAATATATTGTATGCGAATAATCACGAAGCATACAGTCAAACTTTAGCAAAGACGGGACACAATTTTTTTGTTCTTAGTCATCCAAGATTTCATCAATGGGATGAGAGGGAAAGACAAGCACCGTCTAACTTCTATTTTTTGTCTGGTAAAGATATTCCGAGTCAAATAAAAGGAGATATTGCATTTGATCTTGTGCTTAGCCAAAATAGGATTGAACATTATCCAATAATGCAACAACTTGCTTCACAAATGAATTGTCCATTATTACAAATGGAACATACTCTACCATGGCCAGATTGGGATGATGACACAATCGAGAGAATAGGACAATACCCATGTAACCACAATATCTTTGTTTCTGACTTTTCTGCTGGAGCATGGTTCCATGATCCAGACGATCCAGATGTTTCAATAATAAAACATGGAATGGATACAGATTATTGGGATGGATGGGTAGGCGGCGATGGAAAAGTGATGACAGCAGTATGGGATTATATCAAGAGGGATAGAATTTGTGGATTTTCTGTGTGGAAGGAAGTAACAGATGGACTCGAAGTGAACCCATGGGGAGAAACACCGGGTCTATCAAAAATGGCTACTAATACAGATCATCTACGAACCCTTTACCGTCATGCCTCAGTTTATTTGAATACTACGCTTTGGTCATCTTGTCCATTCTCCTTGTTGGAAGCAATGTCCGTTGGATGTCCTATTGTTACCACAGCAACAACCATGATGCCTGAATTTATAGAAAATGGTGTTAATGGATTCATAACTAATGATGCAAGATCAATGCGGGAATATCTTGTTGAACTAATCCACAATCCAGCAATGGGGAAAGAGATTGGAGAAGCAGGTAGGCAGACAGTTATACAAAAATTTGGACAACAGCGTTTTGTGGATGAATGGAACGAAATACTACTACAAACTTCAAAATGCCCAATAGGGAGATGAACAATGAGATTGAATCTAGGATGTGGCAATGATATAAGATCTGGATACGTAAACGTAGATTTGCTGCCTGCAGGCCAAAATGCTCCACACAACTATAAACAAGGAGATATGAGAACTTTAGATTGGTTAACAGAGAACGATACTGTTGAAGAGATAGTAGCTCTAGATTGTTTAGAATATGTTGAAAATAATGTGACTGATGATATGTTGGTAAATTGGGTGACAAAACTACAAAAAAATGGAACACTAAAAATATTGATTCCTGACTGTTATTCTGTAGCAAAAGCTTTCGCCCAGGGGCAACTAAATATTAATGAGTATTCGCAAATTATATTTGGCACGAATATCTCAACAGATAAAAGAGTTTCTGTACTCGATAGCCAAACATTAATTAATGTGCTTCAAAAACTTGGATTAACAATAAAACTCAAAAGATATGATGGTATAGCATTTTACGTGGAGGCTTGCAAATGATTACAACAGGATGCGATGGATGTTGTTTTTTCGTAGACAAAGATTCTGTCAAGGGATGCTCGCTTAACCAATTGTGTGTATCATCAGATAAGAACAGTGTTATTGCACCAGGATATTGTAGACAATGTCGCAGCCATCAATGGGCAAAAAAACAGAAATCCAACAATCCACAAGACCTGCTACTTGCAGTTGTTAAAGAAAATGCTTTAAGATTTGATATGCTTGTGTTGTTCGACGAAAACATACATTCAATTGAAGCGTTGAAATTAACACTTGATTCTGACTGGTATGCCAAATATGCGAACAAAGTTATCATAGTTGATGTTACTGGTTTTGGCAATCGCAAAAATATTGCACTAGAATATTTGAGAGACAATAAGAGTACAGTTCCAGTAACTGTTGACAGTAGTAGATTGCATGAGTCGCTAGACGAAAAAGGTGGTACTATTAGAAGAATTTCAAAGCAAGTAACATCACCATTTTTCCTTGTAATATCTGCTGGGAACAGAATAGTAAATATGGATGCTTTGTCTTCTAAAGTTGAAGCTATGCCGTCAAGAGTAATACATTGGTCATTCCCTCTGTTGTGGGGAAGAACCGCTGTAGTACCATACGAAATGGACCATGGATTGTTTTTGACAAAACCATATTTGTCAATTAATAAGTCAGATATTGAGAAGTCTTTTTCCCAAGTGTTGAGAGAAGAGGAAGAAGAGATGAAGATGAGGCTTTCTTGGTTTTGTTCGGAATGTGGTATTATATGATTAAAGATAAAGAAAATGTTACAATAGTCATCGCCACACACAATAATGCGACAACTATTGAAAGAGCTATAAAATCAGCAACTTCTACACGGGTTAGACCTGCTGATCAAATTATAGTAGGGGATAATGATAGTACAGATGGAACATATGATGTTTTGTGTAAACTTTTGGGGGCAGAAGAAGTAACGATAGACAACAAAACAGGAATGCCTCCAGAATTTGATGGGACATACGGTGGTGTTCCTGTAAAAATTTTTAGAAAAAGATTTAGCACGATAGGACACACAATTAACGTTGCTATCCAAATGAAGTGGCAAGGTGTCACTGTTTTTGGTTTTATGGACCCAACAAGTTGGTATTCTGTCGACAAAATAGGGCAATCTGTAAAAATATTTGAAAGACACCCAGATGTTGCATGTGTAGTCAGCGACTGTGATAATTATTCCAGCGATGGGAGAGTCTCCAGAATATTTAAACACTCTTTTGATGCAAATAGATTAAATGAAAATTATCAATATGACCGCAACTTCTTATTGCGTCCACAAGTTTTTCAAAAAATGCAGAGTGGATTCAACGAACAACTACAGACAAGAGATGATTATGATATGCTTATGAGAATTGCTGAAATTGGACTTATATATCACATACCCGCTCCATTACACAATAACACTGTTCCAGTAACAGATAATAATACTAGTTCAATGTTGTTAAAAGAAGAAGCAATAGTGAGACAACTTGCTGCTCAAAGAAGACGTGAATCAAATGGCTAAAAAGAAAAAAAATGTTAAACACGCAGAAGCAATTAAGAGGAAAAGTGCTGCAGAAAAGGAAATGGCAAAACTTGGATTGGATCTTTCAGACAACACTGCTATTATAGGGTTAGTTTTTGAACATTTGGCCGTATCTCAATTAACGTATTTTGGTATACAATCGATAAACAAAATTTGCAAACTTTATGCTGGGATAGATATTGTCGTGTTTTCACAACACATTATTCCTCCGTGTATTAATCCAGCATGCTCTGTTTTTGATACATCCGAATTAGATAGATGGAGCACTTATCCACTAATAACCACAAGTATCAGTACGACTATAGAAGCATTATCTGGTAATGCACCAGTTATCTACCATTATTCGTTTGACCCAACATTTATTGACAGGCAGTATTGTAAATCCGATGAGCTAAAACGAGCATTTTGTGATCCAAGAGTTAAAGTTGTTGTTAGGCATAAATCCCACAAGCAATTGATTGAGGAAGAATTTGATATAGATGTGTGCGACACAATTATTCCAGATTGCAACATAGAATCATTGGCAAAACTAGTGTTGACGGAGATGAAAACAAATGGATGCTAAATCACCTACTAGAATGAGCAAAAAAGACTTGGTAGAAGCTTTAAAAAAAGCTGGATACAATGATGAGCAACTCAAAGATAAAAAAACAAACAAACAAATGAAAAGACCATTACTTTTGGAAATGTTTGTTGAGCACCAAAAAGGGGAGTGTGGCCTAAACATAATTCTGGATGATGGCTCAGACATAGGTGTTGCTGTAGAACAAGAGACTAATGCCGTTTCACCTCCTATGTGTTCTGGTATGAAAATTCCAATGAATGTTGTTCAAGAAGATTTGATTCCTACAAAAAATGATCCGGAATGGACTCAATATGTATTGGGATTGTTCATGGATGATGAAGTGGATGGTAAAAATCCAAGAGTAGAAGGATTAAGAAGAGTTTCTGAAATTTTAGTTGGAGAATTGATAGAAGAAGGATGTGATTTGATATCTGCCCCAACAGAATCTAATAGATTCAGAGCATGTGTAAAAGCATGGGGAGTATTTGCTACGAAGTATGGTCAAAATAAAAGATTTGAAGCATTGGCAGATGCTACTACGGACAATTGTTTTGAAGATTATGCAACATTTCTTGTTGCTATGGCAGACACTAGGGCGAAGGGTAGGATGTTTCGTAATGCTCTTGGGTTACGGCGTGTTGTAGCGGCAGAGGAGGTTAATAAGACATTTGCTATGGCGTCGGAAATACAGCCAGGAGGTGACATCCATGTCGGGCAAATTACTGTAATAAGAATGATGGCAGAACAACATGGGTTCTCTATTCCAACAATTCTCGATAATCTTGGGATAGAATGTGGAATAAACGATAAGACTGGAGATGTTAATCTAAAAACACTAGACTATGAACAAGCAGCATTAATTGCAAAATACATGAGAGAAATGATAAATTCCAAACAGGAGAAAAAATAATGGCTGATTACGCAAAAGATTTCACGTTATATAAGGCCAGGAAAGACGGTAATGGAGTTGCTTCGCAATGGAGTTTGAGGCCAGACAAAAGATGTGTATTTTTTGAAATGGCAGAACAAACTGGAAAAAATGAAAATGGTGATGCCACATTTGGGTGGGGAACAAACAAGCTAACTTTTAAACTTGGAATATCAGACATTGGTGAAGTTTTGGCTGTTATCTCTGGTCTTCAAGATGGCGTTGGTCCGAAAGATATATCTGGAGCACATAAGGGATTGTTCCATTCCAACCCGAAGGGAAATTCTATTCTGAAATTCGGGTTAGGAAAAAATGGTATGTATAACGTATATCTTAGTGTAAAAAGAGACGATCAACAACAAGCATTGTTCCATACAGTATCTAATGGAGAACTGTGTGTTCTTGGTGTATTATTGAGAAAAGCAACAGAACTAATCCATAAATGGTGTTAACCAGACTTATCTGGTTTATTGAAGCTTTTTTCCATACGTTCAACGATTGCTTTGAGTACCTGTAAATCTATATTGATTTCATTTACTCTATCGATTATGTTTGATATACCAGATTGTATTTCTTCTATTTGACTCAATACATTATTTGAAGAATTTGATAATTCTTCATTCAATCTTGATATATCTGCAGCATTTGTGGACAAACAATCTCTGACCTTTTGTCGTTCCGTACCGAGTGCAAAAGCTGTTCCTGCTATCCCACTGAGTAGACCAAAGAGGATACAAATTACGCGATAAAAATTGTGCTGTTTATTTGTCATATTATCCTCCAGATTCTATACGTTCCATCAAATCTCTTTCCCAATTCGTTCTTGTTATAATTATAAAATTCATATCGTTTCTACGATAAAAATCTTTTTTTCTTTCTAGTTTATCATTAGCTCTAACTTCCATAAGCCCATCGTATTCTACCCACAAATCGTAGTCTGGAAGAAAAAAATCACAGATACTTCTACTTGGTTTTGGCAAGTGTTTGTGTGGTTCATAGTCTATGCCATTGACAAAAAACCAATCGGCTATTTTTGTCTCAGAAATAGAATCGTATATCTCGCCATCAAGTCCTATTGATTGTTCCCACATATAGTTAAACTTTTTGAAAAAGGGGGCTATCCGCGTCGGGTCACGGAACGCCCCCTTATCGATTTATTGACTATTACAGATATTCCAGTTGGACATAAAGACCAAAATTCTCTTTTGAGCCTATGCTTATCGGAGTAGCCGATATCCCAAAATACCAATCATGTCTAGTGTCTTCAGTGCTAGATCCAGAAGGACTAAGACCTCCGCTGCCAGCACTACTCAGCAATGAAACAACAGTACCCGACCCAGAAGGAGCAATCCACCCTGGATGAGATGCTGGAGCTAATGAAGTACCACTAGTACTAACTCCAGAACCACCATTACAAATTTGAAGTACCTGAGTTGTTACACCCTCGGCACCATTGGTTATTGTAGTTCTGTCAAAAATCCGCAATTCACAATTCTGTGTCTTCACTGCAGAATCAAATCCGAATCTAACATTTAAAGTTCCAGAATTAATTGCCACAGCAGAAGCTGCGACAGCGGTGTCTGCATTAATTGAAACAGTACTTGCTGATGCGTATTTGCAATTGGTAAGTGCAGTTTCTCCGTTGTCGGCACCTCCGTCACCATCACAGATGAATGTGCTATCCTGATACTCCCCGACTTGAACTGAAGTTCCAAAGGATGCACCAAAAAACCCAACACCAGATGAGTTTAAATCTGTCCAGGTTCCTCCACCTTCACCACCATAAAAATTGATTGTAGCACCTGCCATTTTTCACCTCCTTTATATACTATAAAACTATGTTACCTATATGTTTATACACCACAAAAAACACTTGAGATAATAAACATTAATAAAACTGTAGCACCACTTATTACACAGACACACCAGATGGCATCCAATTTTCTGGTTTTGGCCCAACATCAGTGTCTAGATATCTTCCTCCAAGAGGTTCATTGTTAGCCAACGAAACACCACTTTGCCAAATTTGTTCTGCTTTGGTTAAATAATCTTTGGCAACACCTAATGGTAATAGACCACTTTGCCACTGTAAGATATAATCAGCTAATTCCAAATATCCTATTTGATAATCAGCATTTGTATCACATAGATGATTTTCGGTAGTTCCACTGCCTATTAATTGTAATTTAACAAATGGTTCGTCGAAAGATGCAAAATTATTAGTTCCACCCAATGTACATCCAGGAGATATTGGTCCATCAGTATTTCTGACTGCACTAAAAATAAACTTTATTTGTCGTGTTCCAGATGGAAGAGATACTGTGTCCTCATTTTTATGCCACGATGATATCGTATCTTTACCAAAAGTATATCCTGATATATATATTGGATTATCGGATACTCCTCCATAGAATTCGAATATAGCTTCACCAGAGTCATTAGAAGCTTGATCCGTAGTAGCTTGATATAAGCCAATATTTACATTATATGCTCCACTATCTATTGCATCTTTCGGTACACCATGTTTCTCAGACAAGAAAATAGTTTGGGATACTGATCCTGATGCCAAATTTGGTGCTTGGAAATAATAATCATGTCCACTCCTAGACTGTGGGTATAGTGAAGTCAATGGTTCATTTGGCGATGTCAAAGCGTGATTAGCAACAGATGAAGGACTGAATACATGAAAATAACTATGTGTATCAATTGTAAAATTAAATGCATTTTGCTGAGTATTTATTGTCCATGGAATACCAGACGCAACAACTGGAGGTGTATTTGGATCAGTCCAATTGCTGTGAACATCATCTGGATCTAAAAATGCAACTGCATTATTGACACGAAGTGGAACAACATACATAGTATTTGTGTCGTAAACAACATAAGGATACTCATCCAATGGAGACAAATTATTATCTGTTGGATATTTTTTAGTATTCCACTCCAAAACAGGATAAGTCAAAAACGAATAATAATTACCGGCACTATCAGTAATAACTTCTCCCCTAAACGGATGTCTTATTGTAGATGATGGATATATACTGTCTACCGTATATACCCACACATCTGGATAAGATTCATCAAAAACCCTGAAATTGTCACCTTCAACTATCTCACCGTTAATATATCTAATTTTATAATCATAACTAATCGTCCCACTATATTGTGGGTTTGTTATCGTTGCTGAACCATCTGTGGTTTGTCTATCAGATCTAGTTATTCCATATGTTGGATCTATATCCCATCTATTATAATACGTACTAGAATATCCATTATCCAAAAATTGTTTCCATCCAGGAATATACATTTCTTTAGATTGTAGAAGAAATGGAATATCATCAGCAATTGACCATTCCATCAAATTGGTATCTAATATTCCCACTTCTGGGTCTTGCGAAGTACCGTGTTCAACGACAAGATACGCAGTATGTAATCTTACAACGTTGCCTTGTGTGTGGCCACTATGACATATACCTATTTGCAGTACATCTATATCATCCCATGTCCACGGATTGTTTGTCACTGGATTGTATGGCCAGTCTGCCAATGATACACTATTAGGAATAACGTTCGGTGATCCACCATATGCTACATAATCGGTATTGCCAGGACATGGATTATCGGAAAGAAAATCAACATAACCACTGACACCAGATGGAACCCTTATCATGTGATATTGCTTATCTGTTGGCAAATTAGTTCCAGTGTGAGAATCTTGTAAGCATGTCCATATCCTATATATTGGTGGAAGAGAAGTTTCTCCAAGTTCCGACCTTATGTTAGGAGCATAATCATTTACACCACCCAAACCATAACCACCAGCTAAAGGTTGTTTACCATAATATTTATTTCTAGGATGTCTTTCTGGGAACGGAGGTGTGCCAGACGAAGTAGGTGGACGCTTCAAGTAAAACAATTCTTTGTGTACCATCATTCCAGAATGAACACCAGATGGTTCATCTATTGTGTCTCCTCTAAACACCCATTGTCCAGACAACAAAAATGGATCATCAGCGTTAGCAACCATTGGGTTGCTTTCTTGTGGTTGTACTAATTGGTATCTATAATCTGTATCATAATCAGTATATAAATCTTGGTTACCAGTATTGACTATCGGGTAGCGTTCGCCGCTCGTGGCAATATCAGTTCTATAGTATCTTGGTGGAAACAGTAATGGATCTGGGGTTACTTCTGGAATAAAATCATAGACAATTCCACCATCAGAATCCCAGTCAACATGAACAACAGTAAGTTTTGTTCCATGTGGGATCATACTATCTGTTGATGATCCAAATCTGTTCGGGGCATCAACTAAATATGGATCACCACTAGGGACTAGTGCCCCAAAACGATATTGTGGCAACCAAGTATTGTGTTTTCTGGACTGAGAAGAAACTGGACCTATATCATTCCCGAGAACATCAGAACCCCAATAATCTTCATCCATCTGCATTGCTGTGAATTTAAGTTGATAATTTGGATTCCATTCTAGGCTAGTATCGGATGAAAATGGTGGATCAAAATGTTTTGATGGGTATGATCCAGACGGATCTCTTATGTCGTTCACCAAAATATTGTCATAGAAAAATCTGCTACTTATTTGTTCTGAAGATAATGATCCTTCGACTGTTCTTCCTAAGTATATACTCTGCCTGTCTATTAGGGAACTAGTCCACCCATCAGTTTCGTTTGACATATTTGTAACATGCTGCATATCTAATTGACCATTAACCCATACATATACCAATCCTATATTATCTCCGTAAAAATACTGTCCACTTGCATAATTTTCTGGCGGCCACGATGTTTGATCCTGACCTGGAAGCATCGCATTGGGATATTTTGGTTGACCATTTGTCGGCCACGGTTCTACCATCAATGGATATTCATCTGTTCCACCAGATTCTGCACCTTCTATTAGTGGTGGATTATTTGGGTTGTGTTCGTAAGCCTGGAAAAACGGCAGAAAAGTACCCATAGGAGATTTATAAAACCCAAATTGTCCACCAGGTGGTGGCCCTACTTTGCTTAAACCCCAGTCTTGATATGCAGCCACAAATACTTGAATTTCATGCCACTTATCGGGTTCTAGGTAAATATTTCCGGTTTTTCCAGTACCTATCCATGCATTAAACTTTTTTCCTTCGTCTGGTTGTGTAGTGTGAAGATATGCTCCTTGTACCCTCAAATATCCTGCAATCAAATCTATTTTAAAGTCATTTGAGACATCACCTGTTTTGGGCCTATGTATTCCTATTACTTCACCACCAGTAGTTCTTGTATACATAAAATCAAATTTTATATACAAACCTTTGACATCCTGTGACTTACCAGATGGTTCTATTAAATCTCCATACCCACCTATTGGTAGTTGAAATGCCAATTCTGGATGATTGTCTTCTTGTGTCCATGTTTCTAGACAATATTCTCCATGTCCACCTTTAACTCCATATGTATCAAATATTTCTCTATGTGAAATAATCTGTGAATTTTGTCCACGAATATTAGAGTGTTTAATATGTCCAACACTACTTTGCCAACCATCATATACATACGGCATATTACCTATAAATGGTGCTTTGTTTAGAATATGTTCTTGGCCATGACCAAAAGACAATGTATACATCCTCATATACCAACAACTCCTACAGGTATTCTACTTCAAAAGTCATCCCAAATTGTTTATCACCTAATTGTGTTGGAGTACATGTCAGGGATATATACCAATCATGCTGAACACTTATTTCTTCTCCACCACCTTGTCTTACTCCAAGAGTCCCTGGGGAATTTACCAAACTTTTATAATTTGTTCCAGATGCGCTAACGTCAGTCCAAGTAGAATCACTGTATGTACTCTGTACAGTTTGAAGTCTACTGGGGTGACGTATTTCTGCAACATAAAAAGCAATATTGTCTGCTGGATTTTCTTTGTTCGCCACATTACCAGTGAATGTTCCATCAAAAATCCATATTTTCGCATTTTGACATCTGACTGCATCACTGTGTGTAAATCTTGGATTTATAGTAGCCAACTCATTTGGTAAATATTGTAGAGACATTCCAGAACCAGTTTGTCCGTGTATTACCGAAGACGAATCATAATATTTGTTATTATTGCACTCAAACCCAGCTACAGTACCACTTGCATTTGTCACAAATGTTCTACCATTATATGTCCCGGTTACAATTGGTGCATCAAATCCTTCATCACCATAGAACCCCAAACCAGAACTAGTGGAAACAAGCGTATCTTCACCAGCGTATAAATCTAACGAAGCCATAATTTTCCCCTTTCTATAATTGTTTTATACACCTAGAGAGATACTTCATACTCTGTTGTGCTGAATTTATTGCTAGAAACGGTAAATGATGCCTGAATATTTGACCATTTTATCAGATCCCTAACAACACTTGGATCATTTTCCCACAGACTATATAAAACTTCTCTTGGGTAAACATACATCCACGGTCCAGTATCATATCCAGGGGTACAGCTTATTAATTCTGCCCACCATTTCCACCAGTACATCCCATATGGCCACCATAATTCCTCTGGAGTCATATATGGCTTAGCTGCTTGAAATATCCAGTGACGATTTTTTGCATTAATTTTAAGAACAATAGTATTGCAGCCTGGAGACAAAACAAATGTTTTTGAGAATGGAACAACAATTTGATGGTCTTGTGGAAATGGATCTAATCCACCATAGTGTGGTCCACCAATAGCACCACCCATAGTCAAATCAGAAAATGTATCTTCAAAACTATATTCTTCTGAATACATTGATCCATCTAACCACGATCTATCCCAACAATACTTGTTAGTAACACCAAGAGATACTTTAGCTTTTTTGTACATCCATTCTTCTGGGCCAAAAGTCATTTCTGATGGTGTAATGTCCTCTCTCCAATCATCTTCACTTATTGGTTTTTCTCTATATCTTTCTGTTAAATGCCAATTATATGCACTAACGTCTTGTATTAAATTACTTATTACCACGGTACCATCAACAGTAACTGTGGTTGGTACAGGATTATCAAGATCTTCTGGAATATCAGAAATATTGATTGCAAAATCAGAACACAATTTAGAAGCTACCTTAAAACCCCTACCACTCCAATCATCAACAACTATTGTTCTTCCTCCAGCGGGAGAATACCTCTCCCTGGAACTTTGATAATCAAACCAATATGTTGTTCCGGTAGTTCTCAAGGGAACGAGATTGATAACAGAATTTAATTCTGTAAGTGATCTATACTCGTTCATACCATTATATCCGTCGTGATATGAAGTACTACCTGTCAATGTCTTAAGAGCATCCAATGGAGATAAAACTTCACATTTATGAATAAATTTTCCACCTTGTTCCCAAATTGTTTGACTCAACGTGTCTATGCTCGGAAACTCTGATTCATCACTTGGCATATTACCATATTGATTATATGTCTCTGGATCGTCTAGTTCAAATTCTAGTTCTGTTTTTTCAGCCAATGCCTCAGCAGCAGTTGCTAAAACTGAAATTATATTTCTTAAATAATGAGGCATACCATAATATGATAAAATCAATTTATCAACAAATAATCTATTTAAATTTTCGTCGTCAACAGAATTCAATACTGGAGTGTGTGCGTCAGTAGGAATCTCTGGTCTCATACTACCGTCAGAATATATCCTAAAACTTGATGTCCAGTCTGTAGGTATTTCACTAAGCGATGGATATATATCCCCCATACTCAAATGAGTATCTCCTGCAAAACTAATCATTGGTATTTTAACGTCTACTACTGGAGTACCAACACTATCTTCTCCGTCATGAATAGACAATAACATTCCTATACCATAAGACATTCGTGAAAAAGTATCTAAAATACCTAATATGTGACCTGGATTTTTGTAGTCTATCCCCGGATTACCAGCACCAAGTCCATTGAAAGATGTATTAGGGGTAAAAACAGTAGCTTCTGATTCTAGAAATTGATATGGATCAAAATCTGGATACACTAACGTTGTTGGATTTGGATACAATAAACCTTGATATCCACCACAAAATGCGCCATTTTCTGGCATAAATGGATCTACACCGTGGATAGCCAAGCTAACAATCTTATTGTCTGGCAAATTACCTAAATCATCAGCCATACACTTAACTCTCCTCTGGATCAACTACTGGTGGAGTGAAAACCTGTGGTGTTTGTTCCATGTATGCTACAAAAGGACCATGCTCACTTTCGGAGAATATACTCACAGTAACCCTAGTACCAACAGGAATCAATCCAGGACTAACCTCAACTTCAGCTAAATTTCTTACTCCAGTCCATTCTGACAAAAAATATGATTCGGTTATGTTGAGACCACCAGCAAATGTCTGCGGATCAATATCTGCGTAATTTAGTCTTCTAACAGCATAAAATGGTCCACCTTCCTTGTAAACAACTACACCCATGCCGCCTTCTGGTTTTTGATATACATATTTTTGATAAGGATCTGAAAGTGATGCATCTTCTTCTTCTTCAGCAACTTGTTCTGGATCTGGAGGAGCATCCATATCATCCTTTATCTCTGGGAATTCATCCTCAACCTCTTTTTCTTCCTTTTCTTGTAGTTCCTCATCTCGTTGTTGTTTCTTCCTCTTAAATTCCCCCAACTCTCTAGTATACAAATTCATCACATATCTAGTTATAACACCACTTTTATCAAATCTTATAAAAATTTCAGTTATACTACCACCAAGACCCACGGCTTGACCTATATTCACAGCAGGAACACCAACAACTTCTAGCTGTCCAGTATTTATAACAGATATCCCAGGCAATGTCTCAATTTTTTTTGAAGCCATATCAGTCAGCAGACCCATTGCTGTACTGTGATACATATCTCTAGTCCCAAATACCCATGGAACCAAATCTTTATCGACCGAAACTTCAGAACGTCCAGGAGATGGAACATTACTTAAGGTCAATGATGTATTGCTCCACGGTCCATAATGTATTCCCCTATCCATTATTGGAACCCATGCTTTTGACAAACTATCATGACGTGTTAGTCTTCCAACTGGGCTAACTTCTCCTGTTTCTGAATCCATGGAATATCTAGTCAATGGAGAAGGAAGATCTAAAACAACAAATTTGTTGTATTGTGTTGGTGAAACTTTCATATACGAATTATTTTCTCTGGCGATAAAATTAGGAGAAGAACTTACGCCAGACGACCAAGTGACATAATTAGCTTGTGTAGGACATTCTGCTGTTCCAGATCCTGTTGTTACTATTTCTGATAATTGGACAAAAGGCCCCCATCTCCCATCTTCTGTTGTCATTTTGCTGAGAACGTCTGGGTCAAACTGTCTAACACCATGTGGTGGAGTTGCACCTTCCCACCATCCAGCAGGAATTATTTCTGGATAATTGGTAAGATCTTGCCCAGTATCTGACAATGTACTTTTGCTTAATTCATAATAGAATTTTTTACCCCAAAATTCTTCCATATATCTTCTAATTGCAGCAAGTTTATCAACACCAAGATTAGCTATTGTAGTTGCATCATTATTTAAAACATTCTCCATCTCCTCTACTGTCGTGCTAACTCGTCTGCTTTGAGGCTCGTCTGGCATAGTATACGAAGGAGAAGTTAGTGGTTGTCCATTATTATCAAAACCCCAAAATTGATTAATTTCTACGTCATAAATTTGATCTAATTTTCTTTTGATACCACCCCAAATAACTTTATTTGTTATAACATCTTGATTTTCATATCCATCTTTTCTCAATATAACCTTGTTATTATGCAAATCCGCAAGTGCATCCATTTCTATAGCAACAGAATTACCTATACCATCAAGCCTACGTATTACCTTTATTTCTATTACGACCGTATCATCAACAACGCTTTTACGTCTTGATTCTACCCACCATTCTGCCCCTACAGCGTTACAAAATTCTGTAATAGTTGAGACAAGCGATCTTATTTCACCTTCGATGTAATACTGATCAACACCCTCTCCTGTCCAATTTTTCAACGGAGTTAAAGCACTCATATCTACCTCAAAAACATCATTTCCATATTTTAGAGTTGTAGCTTCGACTCTGTCTATTATCGTTGCAAATGTTACACCGCTATCTTCTTCTCTATTAGATCCAGCAGAGCTGTTTGGTTCACGATAAGACCCGACATAAACAACATTACTATCTATCAGTGCAATCTCGGAATCTGGTTCATCAACATACACGTTAGCTATGTTCGCAGAATCTAATACTGTTCTACAATCAGTCATTCTTACAACATACACACCAGTACCATTAGTTGATACTGTTGTTTTCTCCCAAGACTGAACGATACCAAGGAGACTTAGTTCTCCATATGAAATATATTGTGCGGATCTTACATCATTTCTATCAAGTGTGAAATCCTGATCTTCTTCTTCAACAACAGTTATTGTAAAAACAATTGGTTGACTATTAAAACCCATTTGGGCAGTGATACTTTTAAATGAACACCCAAACACTTTTGTTTGCCTAGCGCCATATTCATCATCATAAATAATTGCAGCCATTATGATCCACTTTCAGTAACAGTGTGTACTCTTGTTCTGGAATATTTTCCGGTAACTGGATTCCAATTTTCCCTATCGCTCTCAAGAATATAAGATCCTGGATACCACGGACTAATAGCAGGACCATATGGTACTCCACCAGCATCATCCATAGTATCTGCTATTGTATCAGAATTTGGTTTTGTAGAACCATGTCCTTCAGACCTGTATGTGACAGTTATCTGTTGGGCAGTCGCCGTATTGATTCTTTGTATTACTGGACCTGCTATTCTTCCAGGTATTTCAATTTTTGCGGACAATATTTGTGGATAAGCAATTTCTACTGCAATATCTACATTATTTTCATCCTTATCTGTCCATGTCCAAGACGTTCTAGAAGATCCTCTCGTCTCATTTATCGCACTTGTTTTTGAGATATGTGTGCCAGTAAATGTAACACTATCTGGTTTCTGAGATCCAACAAGTGTCTGAGCTAATGTCCTCGCTGTTGTATCGGACGGAATATTATCCCTAGCATTATCAAGTCTTATTGTTGATGTGTCACCCTTACCCTCAATATCAACACTCAACACCAACGTATAAACTCCGTCACTGGAACTATATGATATAGTTGCTTCATTTGTTTGTGAGTAATTTTCATCTTCTCCAGCAGACCAATTGAAACCAAAAGTTACTATACCGTCCTTGTTGTTTATTGTAATATCTTTTTGTGTTGGGGAAACAGGTATCTCATAATCACCCAACAAAGACCCCAAAGCATTTTCTGTCTCTGTCTTCGCCTCAGCATTTGTTGGTATCGCAGATTTCGCAGCATTGATAGCAGATGGACCACCTGGGTGTTCCTGTTCTCTTAACCCATATATTGTACCATTATAATTTACTTCTATTTCATCATCTTCAGATCTTATTGTAGTTGAAAATGATTTTTCAGTATAGACTGTCGAGGTCTCTCCCAAACCAGCCTCATGGATTATCCATGTTTCAGTTACTGCATAACTTCCATTTTTTTCTGCTATATTTGTATTTTTTTTGTAGCTACCATTAACCCAATTTGAAAATCCAGTCGCATATGTAACAAAATCGGTATCTGGTATACCACTAATTTTGTCGTCACACCAAATTTTTGCATTTTCCCATGCTTGAGTTTCATTGCCTGTTATAACATCAAACGTCATTACTCCTTGAGCACTTGTTACATGATTTATCTCGTATACTGTTCCACTGAATCCCTGTATTTCATTGAATTGCCATTCTTCTGAAACATTCTGTAGCCCAGATGTCTCAAAAACATCCTCATCATCAAGTCCAGTTAAATATTCTGCTTCAAACTCAATACTATAGTCGCATCGGTCAGCCCATTGTCCTTGTGGAAAACTAATTGACTTAATTTTTGGACGACATTTAACTGGTGAAGTTCCATCACCATACCACTCAAGTATTTTACCGTCTTCTCTAAACAACCACCTTAAAGCTTCTTGTTTTCTTTCCAGCATCGCAAAAGGAGTGTGCCCACCAACATAAGTATCATCTGGAGGATAACCACCCAATGTCCAAAATGCACTCGACGGATCTCCTAATGAATAATTTCCGCTTGGAGAACCTTTAAATGGTAGCAAGGTGCCAGTCAACGATATTTCATATGATGACCCATGCTTGTCACCATCACTTGATGTTCTATAAATTTTATTTATAGTCACAAGTGGTGATGGAATAATTGCCTTACTGTCATATACTACCGAAGCCATATTTCCCTCCATTAATACCCGTGGGTATATAGATTCCTGAAGATATTATACACCTGAGCACCAGCATAGATAAATAGTGGCATACCACTCGGATCATTATTTATTATCCCAGAAATACCCATCACATACATCGGAACATTATTTGTTTGTTGTCCGAACAATCCTTTTACAAACAAATTGCCAGAAAAACAGCACTGAGTCGGGACAGAACCAGAAATATATAATCCGAATGAATCAGAACTACCCTGTTCCCCTTTGAGGAATAATGTCCATGGATCTGTATCTGTGTTAAACGGGATATACCCTATTCTGCTTGGATCACTTGGATCTGCACTACAAACTAAATCACAAGAACCAGTTTGAACTATACCATGTGGGCTAGACCCAGAAGCATGGCCATATGTATACAAATTACCAGATGCTGTTGTCTTCGTATCCGCCTTAAGAAACAGCGTCCAATTTGGTGTAACGGACAAATTTCCTGATTGTGATTTCAGGAACATACTCCAATTTTTTGTCCCGCCAGCAGTATATGGATAATCTGCCGCTATTGCATCAATGTATAATTTTACGTTAGCAAAATTTTGAGAAACACCAGATTCAGTTATACATCCATGTGTAAACAGATTCATAGTCCCTGTAGAACTATTATCTGAAGTTTTCAAATACATTGTAAATGTTGGTCTGGTATATCTTTGCAAAAATAGATTTAAAGTTCCACTTATATTATCTATGGGTCTATACATAAATAGTGGTGGACTTAGTGCCCCAGATGGGTATTTAAAATCATCTGGATCATGAGGATAAACAAAATCACCGCTACAACATATAATCTCTGGTCCATTTACATAGACATTTACATTCGAATTTTTAGTCTCTGGAACCTTGATGAACATATCGCAGGTTCCACTTTGAACGACATATGAAGTAGAATACAACGATAAGCTGGGACTGCATCCCCCAGCACCTGCTATTCTACTTGTAAAAGCTCCTGCTTGAGTATACAAACCAACATTTCCAGATGATAGAACTGGACCAAGAATGAACAAATTTCCTGATTGAGCACTGAATTCATGTCCATCCCCAATTGCTAGCAACATTCCTGACGGATAAGCACCGCTAGTATTGTGGTCTAGATGTCCATGTATATATAGATCTCTATCATTACCTGCAGGCCCTCTAACGAATAAATTCATTTCCCCAGTAGACGCAAGTGGCCCTTTTACATATAATGATGGACCATATTCTATTCCAGCCATACTAGATACTGCTGCTTGGCCATCTGCAGAATATGTTAGATCTGTATTTTCTGGAGTCCTTGATGCTGTTCCAATAAACGAACTATCCAATTTTTCTATTGTTCTTATATATAGATTGGTATTACTATTAGACTGCGCCGGACCAGATATATAGAAATCACATCCATTACCTATGATCCGCCCAAGAACTCCACTTGTTGTTCCACTCAAATCACCAGTAGCTTCAACAACAAATACACCACTACCAGTAGTACCTCCAAAAAATACTCCACTACCTGCAAAATCAAATTCTTCAACAACCGGAACACCATGATAGTGTTGTGGATATAGTTTGTATGTAAACGTTTTCGTCGGTTGTGGAGATCTACGTTGATCGTGCTCTGGATTATTATCATGATTAGTCCAACGTATTAATGCTGCTTGACTATTGCCGAGTCTAAAATCATATGGCTCCATGATCCCGCTTTGTGGGTCGTTAAACTGTGCCTGACGAGGTGAGGGTCTATCAGACTGATTCTGATAAGTTAATTGTAATGGACTAATATCCTTAACATAGAAACCAGAAGGGGGTCGTTCTTCCAGCAGATATGCTGAAGCATCCTCTCCGTATCCTCCTATACCAACTTCCAATGTCACCAAAAGACCAGAGCAAATTTCTCCAGGATTGTAACTAGAAAGACCATCTATCACTGGATTGTATGCAAAATTACCTACTGTTCTTTTTATATATGTAGGCAAAGCATCAACTGTTGACTTATATTCCCCAAGTGGTCTGTTATATGTATGAACCACATGATACATGTCATATAATTCATCATTTGTAAATTTATTTTCATCAGTCCACAATGCCATTTCAGACAATGCTACATCGACATGATGATATCCACCACTCCAATTGTTTGTTAATGCATTAAATCCTACGGCATTTTCTGCATATCTATTCCATGGGTCGTCATAATTATATAAAGAACTAGCAGGAGGGCCAGTTGCTCCTGATCCAACGAATGTCCAAGGCTGTCCATCAGAACTGAGATATACATCCATTCTAGCTGGTATGCCATCTCCACTGGGTATAAATTCTGATCTAATAACAAAAAATGTTACATTGGTTCTAGAAACATATATTTCTGGCCATTCTTGTTCCCAAGTATAATATATGCCACTTACTTGTGTATTCCATGTCCAGTCAGTATCTGTAGGTGTTCCGTAGTGAGAAGTACCACCCCACCAAAGATTTGTACCACTAGCCTGTGTATACGGAACATCCCTTACGCATGTCCTGATAATTAATCCACTTTCACCTCTTGTTTCAAGCCCAACAGTATGTGCTGGGATAACGCTGGAAAGCTCACCATCTCCAGGTCTAAACTCACCAAACCGATGGAACCAACCAGCATTGACTTGTGCTCCACTTGCAGTTTGAACATTCCCATAAACATCTATTTGAGAAGAAGCAGGTATTTGTGACCCAGACATCCAAAATGCAGCGGTTATACTATTACTACCCGCGAACCTATAATCTTCCAATTGGGTTCTAGGACTACGATCGTTGGCTACAAGACCTAGAATGTTTTGTTGTTTATTGATACTGCCGTCAAACGATGTACCAAATTGACCAGGAGCAAATCCTTTTCCTAATCTATTGTAGAAAGGTAATGTACCATCACCTGCTGTTTTGTCTTCATATTGATTTCCAACACAATATTTGTGGTAAAAATAAATTTCAGGAACATACCATTCTCTGTTCTGAATTTTTTCTATTGTTATCTCACTATCATCATAATCATTTAAATAAAATACTGCATTTGCTTCTCTGATAATCCCAGATCCAGGATCGACCGGGCTATATAACACTAAGTCTAATGATGCATTTTTGGGATCAACAACTTTCAGGAAAAGATCTTGTTGTTTTGTTACTAATTCGTGACTATCAACGAATATATCCATAGACCCAGAAGACTGAATATCTCCATGCACAAATAATACTGACTGACCACCGTATGATATTACCCCAGATCCACCAACATATAAGTCACAATCATTGTTTTTCGTGAATATTCCATACGTAAACAAATCACCAGATGATGTTGATACCCCAACTCCATCTATGTATAAACTTGATTCATGATTAATATTACTGGTGATCCATAATGGAATATCAGAATTGACAAACCCAACAGACCCAGACATAAACAATGGAATATTGCTATTTTTTGATGTTGGTATAAGACTAAGATTATCCCAATATCCAAGTACTCTAAAATGATGAGGGTTAGTATATGTTTCGTGGTAAATTTCAGCGTATGTACAAGAAGAAATATTAACAAATGCCCTAACAATTTTAGCGGAATTATCTAACGGTAAATCAGTTTCTCTGATTTCCCAATTTCTGTCATAAGAAGAACCGATCTCTCTAACACCCATCTTGTTCTCGGTGCCAGCATCCCAATTTTCTAAAGCAACTTCAACAATAGAACTCTGTGATATGCCAAAATCTTTCTGGTGCCAAGAAGAAGATTCTGTAGCAGTTATATCAGAAAACATCTCGTTATAGTCACCTGGAGGTGTGGACCAATATCCCATTAGTGTGAATGAAACATCCGATGCAGATTCTGAATACACCTGAATTGTTCCAGTGTTCCCACTGGCGACTGTTTCCATGGTGGCAAATCCTAGGCCACCCTCCTGTTTACCTATTGAATGATGGCGGTCTAATGAAGATCCCACTTGACGAATTCCACCACTTTGACAAACAGTAGCATTGTTGGAAACGACGACATCCACTACTTTGTCTTCAAATTGAGAACCTAGTTCATAATTATTCCAAGAAGCATCTCCTACAGTTGTGAATCCAGAAGCAGCTTCTATATAAGTTGCACCTTTCCAATACCCAATAACTTGAAATTCTATATATGAAGTACTTCCACCGTAGATCTCTATCTTACCAGCAGAATTGACTTGCACCAACATATTTAAATAATCTTTGCCACCACCCTCTGCGGCGTCTAGCAAAAATTTTCTATCAAGATTAGATCCAACTGATCTGATTCCAACATCTTGCTCGTTTGCCGCGGATGTTGACTTGTTTATTGCGACTATCTCAGCAACAATTGGTAAACTATCTGTTGATACTGGTATTCCATATGTGGTTAAGTCGTGTTCTTCCCATGTGTCAGAATCATTCGCTAAAAATTTATCTGTATAAGTCTCAATATAATGAATATATGGATTTAATCCATATATAAAACAATTTATATTTGAATTTTTAGGGAAAGCTACAGAAGATTCGTTAAAATTATTCCAATAACTTGTAAGTTGATACAGCGGATTATCTGGACTAATATCTTCAGCATATTGTCCAATTTCCCCATTATCATCAACATTAACCCTCATTGTAACACAGCTATACCCATCATCATCTTCTGATTCTTCTAAGTTGACAAATCTATCCAACAAAGAATCAGATGATCTTACTCCTATATCCTGATCATCAGTAACATCCTGACCAAGAACAAATTCGGCAACACACCCCGTTGGAACACCAGAAGCCCCAACATCAAGTGTCTGCCAACTGAGTTGAGACATGGGCTCTGGAAAAACAATGTTTGCTTCATTGTAATCACCCGGTGGGGAACTAAAATACCCTAATAAATATGCAGCATAATTTGTGTGGTCTTCTGCATATAGTTCAATAGCTGCTGTATCTCCACTGGCCAGAACAAATTGTGATATACAATTATTGCCACCACCCTCTGCCTCACTCATGTTAAAAGTTAGTTGTCTAGATGACCCACTAGCTCTCACGCCTATAGTTCTAGAAGCTGCAGTTTCAGTGTTTGCGATAGTTATGTCCACCACATCACCGCTGCCAACCCCGTATTGACTTAAAGAATACCCCTCCCAAGAACCGTCTCCTGTTGGGGAAAATGTTTCAAATTTTTCCTCATATTCGCAGCCAAGCCAATAACCCAGTAACGTAAATTCTATATCAACAAATTCTTCAGCATAACAATCTATATATCCACTATTATTAACTTGAACGTGCATAGTTGCAAAAGAATCACCATCTGCAGATTTGACAATTTGAATTTTGCGATCCAGGGTTCCAGATGTTGCTCTTACCCCACCGTATTTTTCATAGCTTGGATCCAAACATGCTATTGCAATTTCTGCGACTGCGTTAGATGGAACACCATATGACAATAGACTTTGTTCAGTCCAAGTCGCATCAGCAGAAATTTGCCAACTATCAACACATTCTGTATAAAAGCATTTGGCCATTAGCTTACCACCTAGGCTCTAACATTCTCGAAAGTATTGGCTGTCTCAGAATTACCAGCAGAACGAGCCAATTGTTGTAAAACAGCATTTATTTCTGCCTTAGCTACTCTTGTTGCAACCTGTTCAAATTCTGCTGTAAACTCTTGGGCAGCAGCAGAAACTCCAGCAACATCAACTTTTATTTCACTCATTGTATTAACGTCTACACCAATACCATCTTTCATTGCTCCAGCAACTTTGTTCATACCATCATTCAACCCAGCAATGCTTTCCTGTGTTTTATTTGATACTTCGCTGTTAGAACTAATCGCGGCGGTATTTTCATCCAACCCCACAACTTCCAAGGAAGACTCTTGTTTTGCAGAAGCCAACTCTGCTTCTTGTTGCGTTTGAGTATCGACAGCCTGAACAATAGCATCAACACGTTCTCCTAAATTACTAATTGCATCTGTATTGACAGACATTGCTTCTCTTATACCACCACCATCTTCAGTCCTACTAGCTATACTGGCCTGTTCTCCAGAAACTGCTTCTCTTTGAATATCTGCAATCGCCTGTAGTTGACCAACGGATTCAGACATTTGTTGACTAGCAGCCAACATATCAGTTCCACCCAATCTCATCTCTGAAGATGAAACTTTCATTTCTTCAGTTGCTCTTGTTGTTGCGTCTGCGGCCATTCTATTTTCTGATGCTGCTTGAGAAATATTCGAAGCAGATATTGTCAAATCATCAACACCATGTTCTCTAATTGGTTCAACTGGACTAACTGGTTGTGTCGACAAATTTTGTAAACGTTCTTGCATGGCTGGTGTCAATTGACCCATTAATTGCTCAGGTTGTCTAGCAACTTCAGGACGTTCTATCAAAGTCCTCAAACTAGATTCTAAATCACCGATTGTTCTATTAAGGGAACCTATGTGTTCTATTTCCCTGGCTCCTGGAGCATCAGCTTGTTCCCTAAGTGATTCTGCGGCTATTCTAGCAACTTCCGAAGCATCCAAACCACTTTCTTGGATCATTTTTGGAATATCATATATAAATCCAGAAAACTCATTAAAACTCTTTGCCATGTCCTGATTTGATATAGCACTTTCTGTATCCCCCGTCAACAAATTCCCAAAAACTTTTCCGCTAGCTGATTGCGACGCAGATTGCAGTAAAGTTTCCATAACTTTATCTATTTCTCCACCAAACAATGCTGATTGTAGATGTTTAGTTTCTACTCCACGCTTTCCTGTGGGAAGTGCTTCTGGGACAGATTGTCGTTCGGTATATGGACGACCTTCTGGGGTGGTTTTTGTTTCTAAAGTTTTGAATCCTTGAGATAGATCTTGTTGAGTCAACGCCCTGGTAAAAGCAACAACAGCTTGCGAACTTTCAATAAGAGCTTTCGCAAAAATATCTGCTGGTTCTTCAAAAACTTGGGCTATTTCAACAGCCAAATTTGATTCAATGATTTGTCTACCACGAACAATTTGTTCTGATCTTTCTTTGGAAATCTTTTCAAGATCCTTTGCTTCTTTAGCAAATGCGGTATCGTCAACACCATAGCCAAATTCTTTTTGTTTTGTTTGTTGTTCAGCCAATGCTTGTGGAGCCCTTCTGGCAACCTCTGCCAACAAAGTCAACGCGGCTTGCAGTTCCAGGACTTCTCTACCAGCATCATTAGTTGCAACAATAAGTTCTTTGCTTGCTCCTTCTCCGGATTTCCTTGCTTCTTCTTCCTGTCTCAATAAATTCCCATATGTTTGTAAACTACTCTGATATCTGTCCAAAACTTCAGTTATTTTTCCACCACTTTTGGTTAATTCTATCATAGCATCATTGGTGTCTTGCAATCCAATATCAAATCCAGGCAAATCCAAATCCATATCTAAATTGCTTAATGCAGTCTGCAGACTAGATAAAACAGTTTCACCCAATTCTGCAGTACCAACATCTGTTTTTGCCAACAATTCAGATCCCTTAAGACCAAGATTCAATTGCTTACTCTGTGCAGTCAACCATGTTCTATACACTTCAATGGCAGCACTATATAATGGTTTTTGTTTTCCTAATGTAGACTCAAATGCCTCCTTGAAAACATCAGCATTTTGTATCACACCAGCACCATCAGCAAGTTGATCCCTCAATTGCTGACCAAGTTTAGCAGCAGATGCTTTAAATGCAGCTACAGCTTCTGGTGGAAGTTTATCTGGATATTCTTCCATAAACTTATCAATATATACTCCCATAATATCAAACGGATCAATAGAAGGATCTTGGAGTTGAGACAATAATGAATCAGCATTAGCTTTACTCTTAATCATAGTTTTCATAAAGTCTTCCAATGCAGATCCAACCCTTGCCATATCAGTAGTGAAACCATCAAGCTGTGGCAATTGGCTAAGATCTATTAGTCCACCAATATCTCCGCGACCAGCAATATTTTCTACAGCTTCTGTTGTCCACTCAGTTCCTGGTCTGGCTATGCCAATATCTTGTCCAACCATTTGACTCATTCTATCAAACATTGTTACGTTTGTTTCAATCGCTCTAGCAGCATTACCAACAGCATCGCTCAACATACCTAATTGAGAACTTATCTCTGCCGGAATATACAATGTTCTAAAATCTTCCGAAGCTTTTTCTATTGCATTAGCCAAAACGCTGACTTTTGCATCAAGCTGTATTTTTTCAACACTGGCGGCTATTTTTTCTAGTCCACCCAAATGTGTTATCATAACTCTACGCAATTGTTCAGCAGCCTGAATATTCCCCCCCAAAGACTCAGACAACATCTTATCTAATCCAGCTTCAACTCCACCTGCTCCAAATTGCTCAACAGCAGAACTAATGATGTTATTGAGAGCCTCTGGATTATTTCCTATTATTGTATCAAGTATTTCCCTAGCCTTATTGTCGTCAATTGTGACGAGACCTTCGCCAGACAGCAAATTGGCTATTCTACTCGGTGTACTTGCCAAGAAATCATACCAGTCATCTTCGTAGGCATTTGCAGCTTCTTGGAGACCCGCTAGACCTTCTGTTCCAAAAACGCTCAATGCTTCTTGTAATCCCTGTGTATCTCCAGCCTCAATTGGTCCAATTTGTAATTCTGATATTTTTTGTGCAGCAGCATCAACTGCTTTTTGCATATCCATTTCAGCAGCTTGATTTGCTGCGTAGGACAGTGCTCCTAAAGCTAAAGATGCACCAGCAACAGCTCCACCGAATGGTCCTAAAGCAGCAAAGGCACCAGCAATACTTTTACCAGACAATGCTGATACTGCTATTGCCAAAATTGATGCAGCTTGAACTGCTTGTGCAGCAAAAACACCCGCTGAGTTTCCTGCTTTTTCGAATGCTTCAGAAGCTTTATTGGCTCCCAAAGCAAGTGCGGCAGCACCAGCAATTTGCGTTAACGGTGCAGCAGCAGCAGATTTTAATCCACCGGCAACCCGAGCACCGACACCACCAGCAGCAGCCTGTCCAGCAGTTAGACCAACCCCTCCAGCCAAGCGACTTTTAACACGGTCTCTTGCAGTTACTCCCGCAGCACCTCCAGCACCATCGGCAACACCCCTTAAACCATTAGCAGCAGTTGATAAACCTCCACCTAATGTTTGACCAACCTTATTCATAAACGATAATGCTTTTCCAGCGTTGTTTATTGATACTGTCAACAACTTGAACGCACCAGCAAAACCAACTATATATGTCAATGCTGGTATTACTGGTTTTGCAAAATCAACCATTACGGCAAGTGCTTTTCCTGCTTCGGTTGCAAATTTTATTAGTGGAACAAAAACAGGAGCAGCCAATGCCTGTATTAATTTGTTCCATTCTTGTACCATTATGTTTATTTGAGCTTGTAGTCCCTCAAGCCCTTGCTCTGCAACTTTACCGAAAGCCCCGCTAGAAGCCCCAGCGGTTTGCAATGCATCATTTAAAACATCAATGTTGCTGACCAATGCCAATAAACGACTGATTTGACGTCTTCCGCCAAGTTTTGTACCTATCTCAATTTTATCCTGAACACTTGTTATATCTTGGAGTGCAGCAGCTATTCTTTTCATCGCTCCGACTGGATCTCCAGCTTCAATAGCTTCTCCTATATTAATGCCCTTGCCTTCAAGGAACGATACAATCTTTGGATCTGCTAGACGAGAAGAGATAGTTTTCATGAACGTACCAACTGTCTCGGCACTTTCACGAGTAGCTTGTCTAATAGTAGTGAACACTGAAGCAAATTCTTTAAATGTTCCACCAATAGCCTCAAACGCAGCACCACCACGAGCAGTACCTTTAGCAATATCTTCAGACGACGCAGCAAATTTATTTGACAATGCCGTCATAACATCCAAAACTTCGGCAGTCTTCAACCCCTCCGAGTTGAATTGATTTATGGCAGCGATAGTACCCTCAATAGCGGCATCCATAGTTTCAAACGATGGGGTAAGTGGAACTTTAGACAAAGCACTCAGCGATTCAGTCAACTGATCACCTCTTTGTCCTGCTTGTGCCAAAATTTTTCCTACACGAGCAAGTTCATTAGCTGAGGTTCCAGTACTTGCAGCAAATTCAAGGATATTATCTTTCATTCCACCAATTTGTTGTTCAGTTTCTCCAGTAATTTGCCTCATTTTCAACATAGCTGAATCAAATTCTATCACTGATGCGGTAGCTTTTCCAATTCCAGCAATTAAGGCAATAGGAGCAGCAGTTGCCGCGACGAAAGCTGCATATCTTGTACCTGCAAGTTTCATTTTATTTCCAAATGTATCTGCAGATTTTCCGGCATCTTGTAGTTTAGTACTAGTTTTTTGTATTCCTGGCGCAGCTTTTCTACTAGCAGCACTCATCTGTTGTGTGGCTTTGGTCGTTTTGTTGATAGCAGTTGCGCTGGTTGTCGCGGAAGCGGCTAATGCTTTTGTGGCTGTTGCCATAGCATTGGTGCCACCCACAGCACCACCACCGCCTGTTCCACCAACACCGGCTTGAAGGGTTCCTTGTGTTTTATTAAGAGCAGCCTCAACCTTCTTAAGTCCAAGGATATCCTTAATTCTTAAGTTAACATCAAGTACAAATGCCACCTATACCACTCCCCTAACCATTCTTCACTTTCTTGGTTTTTCTACTTTTTTTTGATGTAGTCTTTTTTGTTGTTTTCTTTTTCTTTCCTATATCACATATCACAACTTCATCACCGGTTTCATCGTCTATAAATGGCTTAGATTGTTCAATCAATAAATTTCCGTTATCATCAACCGGTCTACCAAATGTATCAATAAGATTGCCTTCTCTATCTATATATCTTCCGTCTTTGTTGATTAAACGTCCATCTCTATCAACAATTTCTCCTCGCTGATTCGTGTATTTACCATTATCATTGATCATCCCCGCACTTTTCAACCACTGCATTTCAAACATATTTTTATCTACATTTTCATTAAGACCATAAATCATATTTGCCAAAACTCTAGCACCTTCCATTACAGCCTCTGTGTCTTGTAGCTCAACATATGCATTGTGATTTTTCAAAAATGGACGCCCAGTATCGAAATAAACTAAACATTGAGTTAATAGATATTCAAAGCGAAAATTTTCTGCCTGAGACTCAACTGTTATTGAATCAAACTGCAATCTTTTGGAGTGTTTTTCCAAAATCATTTGGCGTTTTTCTGCCATCTCCAAGGCAAGCAATCTTCCTTCAGACACCTTAATTCCACCTTGCTTAAGTAACAATTCACTTGCCCTAATTTCAAGAGCTAGTTTCTCAACCTCTGCAGCATCACTTAGTGTCCAGACACCAGTCTTTAGTAAATAATCTTCCAATTCAGCCCTTAGCAACAATCTTCCAGAACCATCCAACGCTCCTTCACGAATCAATTTTGCCATTCGTAAATTGTATGCCATATTTGCATCTTGGGTTGTCTTATTTCCAGGACGAACCACTGCTAACTGTATTTTATCTCCATTAGCGTCTACCGTATCAATCTTTATTCTCTTAGATTCCATTATTCTTTCCCCCAAAATCCATCCTATATCTATTAAACCTTATGTTGTGTGAATCTATTTCCATCCCCAATGCTCTTGCCTGAGCATTTCCTTTATCTAAAATATTTTTTCTTACCTGTTCCCACCTTAACCGATTAGCCGCTTGTTCGGGAGTTATATCTTCTTCCGGCATATCGTGTCCCCATATTTCTAGTCCAAATGTTGATTCAAATTCTGCCAAAGAAAAAATAAAACAAGTCCTAAATTTTTTTGCTGCTATTTCTTTTAGTCTACGCTTAGAATCTTCATCTAAACGATTTTGCCGATCATCATTACGAGCCCTTCTTAGTCTTGCAAGTTCTTCTTCTTTTCCGACCATATCTATCCTCCTACCTACTATTAATGCTCTTAACTTTTTTCCTCTGCATCTCAGACAATTGCATTTTCATCTCACCCTGACTATCAGGCATATCCTGCTCTTTTATTGCACCTTGTTTTTGCAACAATTTTTGTCTTGCTCTTATCTTTGCTCTTGAGATTGGGTCATTCATGTTGTAGACACGTTTTGCCCCTTCTTTATCTGCCATAACAAATTCTTCATTTCTTCCAGATTTATTTGGGCTTGATTTAATTCCATTCGAGGTTTTACCCTCTATTTTTTCACCCTGTCTTATAAACCACGAATCTAACAAATCATCATCTTCGATTATTTCTTTCGACGGTCTTTCATAAGCACTATGCACAGAATCGTATACTGTTGACCAATAAGCCAATTCCCTTTGATTTAGAGACCATCTAACCACTGGACCATCAAATAAATCATTTGTGTGTTTTGCTGATTCCCAATATGTTCTCCATTGCTGAGATCTGGCCAATTCTCTTATTAACACAACCGGAATTCTTGATTTTTGGAAAAATATCATACACAATTCATTTATCAATTCTCTATCGTCACATTCACCAAAAATTTTGTCAGTTTCCCATAATTTTGTATAATTTTCTGTTTCTGTTATCTGTCCTATAATGTATTGTTGCCTACAAATTTCAGCATGTGCTTCGGCGCTACCTTGCAGTAAATTATGTTTTGCATTTAGCTTATTCACTAGGACATTTTCTGCCCGACGTAAAAGGGATCTGGTTTGTTCCAATTTAGTTCTATTAAAAACAAAATCAAGTATTCCTTTACGCAACGTATGTATGTCGTCATACAGGCCATTTATCTCTGATTCTTGCTGTTCACTCCACTGACCTATAGAAATCAATGTTTCTAAAACATTTTTTTCAGAAGGCAATCCTATTGCCATTGCACGATTTAATTCTACATTATATAAATGTGCGGCTTTAGATTGTTCAGACTGGGTTGGAGAACGCATGAATAATGATACAAAATGCCCGTTGATAGTACGAACAGTAGCCGGAACATATTCCCAACTAATTCTTGCTATTAGTCTTTCAATGGCGGCAGAATCCATCTGACATCTTCCCCAGTCCAATATTTGTTTTTTTGGTACTGTCTATCCGAACCTAATCACTATCCACTGGATTATACACCAAACAGAAAGACCGGAGGTATTATCCTACGGTCTTTGTGGGACATGCTTATTGTGCTATTTACAGCCTTAGTCTATCGTTAACTTCTGTCGGTACATATGTAACAATGGCTAGTAGTTCTACTTCCGTAGATCCTGATACTCCGACAGCATCTTTGGCTTGAGCAGATAGAGTGGCACGCAGAGATCCACCCTTTGGAACAGCAGTATATGTCTGGTCTAGGCCAACATCGACTTTATCACTTGAGTTTGATGGTGCCCTAAATAACTGTTTATCAGTACTAGAAACTGATCCAGAACAATCAACTGTAACAACAGTATCCCAGCTAGTACTGACTGGTGCTGCTGGTGATGTGTCTACTGTAGTGGAACTCTGTAGTGCTACTGTAAGATTTGATCCACTACCACTAAATCCAGCACCAGAAACAGATACGCTCTGAACCTCAAAATCTACAATTTTCATAGCAAATGGACAATTTTTATTGTAAAAAGTCTCAGTGTCTGTCACAGCAGACCCAGACACCGCTGTTGCTGATAGTGTTACATACGATGTGAATGATTTTGGGGCTGGACTACGATTTGCGCCCCAATTATCTGTTACTAAAGTCATGGTAATACCTCCATTAAATAAGGCTGAAGGGGTTCCTTTCAACATAGAAAGAAGACCCAACAGATTCACCTAATAGAGTTATACACAATTATTCTCTATTTTTACCAAAAAGCAATTCAAAAATTGTTTCTTCATCTAAATGATCTACCCCAAATTGCTCACAAAGATCATCTTTCGATGTTTCCATATAGCACTTGAAACATAAAGTTGCTTCTCCAGGTTTTCTCCCTGGACAATCAATTCCTGAATATTTACCACATCTAAAACACGGAATTCCAGTTAGTATAATTTTGTCATTCATATTATTTTTTATACCTTTTCGGAACTTGTTTGTGTCCACACACGGGACATTTTGCTCCAGCCCCAACCAATTGTGCGTCACACACATCGCACCAATGTAATCCACTCCTTGGTCGTCTGGCCACATCCCTGTTTTTTCCCAATCTTGTTTTTTCTTTCTACTCATTTCAAATAGTTCCAGTAAGACAATATTTTGTATAATCTTTAATAGATATTTGTAACCAACATTTTTCACAAATATATACGCATTCTCCACCATCCAATTCTTCTTCACGAAAAACATGTTCACAATCATATTGTTTTGATTGTCTCGATATAATTTTGGAGAAATTATCGATCACTGGATTTGATATTGATTGTAAAAAAGAATATGTATCATCACTATCAAAATTTTTCAGAATAGTTCCCTTTGAAACGTAATTGCTAGATACAATACCAATACCATCAATCATTATTCCTGTACCTTGCCCTGCTTTTCCATCCAAACTTTTAAAATGTTTTTCAACTAACAACAAAAAATCTTCACTGTTCATTACAACAGAATGTAATGATTTATTATCATTTTTAAGTTCTAAAATTCTAGCTATTATTTCATCAACAGTCATTAAAAACATCCTTAAATATTAAATACGTATTATTTCAACAGCTATTCCTCACCCACAACAGATGACTTTCATTATTTGGTCTCCGAATCTTCATCATTTCTATTTATGTGCTTAAATTGTTTAATTTGGGCAAGGCGTTTTTTAGCTTCTTTTTTGGTCTTGTAGCATCCAAATTTTCTACCAGTTGTTTCGCTATACACACAATATGGTTTATCTCTTAAGCCATCTTTTCTAATAACAGCAATTGCAACTTCAATAATACGGTTTACTGCTTTTTTAAATTCACTATTCCAATCAATCACATTTTCACCCCCAGAAAACACTGGTGTCGAATCTTCCGATGCGACACCGTTACTTTTCCTACACGTGGCAGGTAAGCTATAAAACCTCATTACTTGGAACAATAGTTAGCAAAAGATCATTTTTAGACCAATCAATATCTGGATTTTGAGCACTAATAACCTCAAATGCTCTACGCAACATTGTTTCACTCCGGCCAATACCCAACATCTGCCCAGAAATACGAACAGTTTTTTTTGGAAATTGTGTTGTCGAATTAAGTGTGTCAGACAATTGTTTAGTATCATCATTGTTCGCTGGATTATCTTCGTTTCCAAGTTTGTGTACATTCATTTTTTCTCTCCATTTAGCTATTTATTCGACAATAGCAATTATTGACCATAACTTCCAAACATAATACTATCACTCCGAATTTGGCTTATAAAACTCAGTTGGTGAACCATCTTTTGTAATAAGACCCGCTTTCACCAAAGCATCAATAGCAGCCTGACGACTAACACATACTCTCTCCTTGTATGTCTTAAGTTGTTTGATTATTTCATTTAGTTCCTCATGGTCCATCGTGTTCAACACCCCATGGTATATTTACAAAACCACCTTCAAACTTATCTGAATTATCCCAAAACAATTCCCAACACGTACTAAAATTTCCAACACATGCAGACAGATCCCATCCATAAACATCACTAACAGAATTTTCCAATATGTCGCAACCACTACACATCAAACAGAAACATAATACAAAAAAAATATTACGCATTTTACCCCCATCCAGTATTTTTACCTCGTCTACCTACATTTGGTGGTTTTCGCATTGGTGGAAATCTACTGTATGTTTCACCGGTAGTAATTTTACCCAATTCTTTTAACCACCTATCTTCAATTTCTGGTGTCCAAGCATTTGGACTTCCTATTGAATCTAGAATATCTTGATTTGGTGGATCTACCTTGGCTATTTTTCTTTTTTGACTCATAATTTAATTGTCTCCAACACTTTTATACACATTTTGTTTTTTTGCCAATTCTGAAACAATCCACATATGATACATTAACAACTTATTATCAACATACTCTTGACCACTTATTTGCGATGACAAAATTTGTTTAGCATTATTTAAAGCACATATTTGTATATCTAACTGATATACGTCATTCGTTGTATCCAACACATCAAATAATGTCGACATTGCTACATCTGCATCATTAAAATCATTTGTTATTAATGACTTAATCTTGGTTTCATTATTGCATGCATATACTCCACCAAATATTATTATTGCATTGATGATAAAATATATCACCAACACAACTATTTTACATCTTGAAGTATATTCATTCTTTTTCGGATCTGGCAATTCTATCAAATTATGTGCCGATTTTCTCTGTCGTATTTTATCTAAATTCATAAACTACAACTTTCAATATAATTTTTCCACACAACTGTTCTTTGATTTTTGGTTAAACCGCCAACAGCTCTGGTTAATGCTATTTTTCTTCCTTCTGCTTTGCAAAAATTATCCAATTCATGGCAAAATGCCATACCAGAGCCAACAATACTGTCATTTATTCTAATGACAGCAGAAGTACCCCTAGTGCCACACTCCATGTCTCTATAAAAATGATGAAAATTAATTTTTACTTCATTACCCAAACATTCAAATTTTAACATAAAAATCTCCTAACATATAATATATTTTCTATAACCCTATATGTCTCCAGAAATTTCAATTTTATTGTCTTCATATGGAGACACTACTCTACGACGAAATTCTGCTTGAGCTTCTGATAACGCGGACGATACAACAGCCATTCTCGCGTAGTTCATAACCCCACCTTGTTTTTGGTCACACAAAAGCTTTGCAAGACAGAAAAAGACGTAGTTCAACTCTCCAGACCTTT
>Ga0164310_10000146_pt1 | contig 35259 bp, 34 predicted proteins | sample GuaBasSedimGuay1_FD_121795 | JGI IMG/M metagenome (GOLD analysis project Ga0164310, IMG submission 121795) | Subseafloor sediment microbial communities from Guaymas Basin, Gulf of California, Mexico - Guay1, Core 4569-9, 0-3 cm | ecosystem: Environmental > Aquatic > Marine > Hydrothermal vents... | reverse complement strand
TGCATCGGTGCCCACAACCTCTTCAGCCCTTCCGAGGACTTCGTCTACGTGGTCAATTGGTATGACGACAACGCCGTCACCATCCCCAAAGACAAGGTCTCCTGGAGAAACAGTGACACCTCCGCAGACGATAGGCTCGTTCACCGACTCCATATCCAACCGGCCGCGCATGGTCCCAGGATGACGACCCCGCGCGAACACTGGGAACCCCATCTCGTCGATGTCGTCAATGTCACGTGATGTCCCATCGACCACTGTTCCTCGTACGCCCAGTGGTTTCCCGATCCGAGTGAGAACCTGACCCCACGCGGAACAGTCAGTTGCACCCGATGTGTCAATGACAATCAGGTCGCCGTCTTTGGCCTTTGTCGCCAGACTCATGAAGACGTCCAGCTGACCTTCGTCATACGGACGACCGACAGGAGACCTCACCAGCCGACCAGTTCTTGCGAATCCGGCCATTCGTCGGACCTGCGTGAGCGGTGAGATGCCTCGGTCCATGCAGACCTGATTTAGTCCCGTAGCGTCGGCCGCATCGGAAACCGCCGCCACATACAGGGCCAGTGCTCTCTTCAGGATGTTGTCACGTTTTCCGGTCATCTGCGTGTTTCTCCCATCTGTAGATGCAGAACTCATCCCCTCGCATCATGCACTTGAGTAGGGTCATTCGTACTGTGGGATCCACGGCCTGCCCAATCCCCTCATCCATCTTGCACAACCAAGTGCAGATGTCCTTACCTGCACCCTTCTTTTTGAACGTCTCAATCCATGGGCAGTAGGTCACCTTCATCTCCAAGACGTCGTCTGACGACTTGATGACTGACAGTTCAAACCCGAAGTACGGACTTGAACCGTCAAACATCTCGAAGAGAGAATGCAGATCACCCTTTCGCATGTAGCCCGCGCGGACTGCCTCTTCACCGAGTTCGAGTCCGTGAAGACGATTCGCCTCACCTACAGCCTCAAGACCTTTCTGTCCGGCAAGTCGCCTAGCAGTCTCGATGTAGACCGCATGAGCACTGGCCAAGGTGATCATGTTCTCTTTCCGAACACTCTCAGCAGATAGTTTCGCCATGATGACTCCTCACTGACAGACGAATCCATGTCGCAGATATAAGTCACGCTAGAACCCCGGGGATGAGGTACGGACGCTGTCAACCTTTCAGTGCAACTTCAATAGGTTATATAAACCGGCGAGATGGCGACTTGCCACAGGTGGTTTTCTTTGCTTGCTGATAGAACCAGTGATGTGCCCGCCAGTGAGATTCGTAAGATCTTCAACATGATTATTGGAAGGTCCGATATCCTAGACCTGACTGTTGGAGTCCCGGACTTTGACACACCTGAACACATCAAGCAAGCGGCGAAAGATGCCATCGATGGCGGCTTCACGCGCTACACCCACAATGCGGGTTACATCCAGACCCGAGAGGCCTTTGCAGAGAAGTTCAAGAGAGACAATGGGATTGATGCCGACCCTATCTCAGGAATAATGATGACTGCGGGAGGGATGGGAGCGCTGGTCTTGGCGAACCTCGTGCTTGTCAACCCGGGTGACGAGGTGCTATATCCAGACCCGGGTTTTGTCTGTCATCACGCTCAGGCAAAACTTGCACAGGGCGTTCCTGTACCGGTCCCTCTGAGAAAGGAGGCCGGTTTCGGGGTTCTCGCAGAAGACGTTGAGGACAGAATAACAGATAAGACAAAACTCTTGGTCCTCAACTCGCCGAACAATCCCACAGGAGGAGTCATATCCAACTCTGAACTGAAGAAGATCGCAGACCTCTGTATCGAGAACGACATCTACGTTCTGGATGACGAGGCGTACGAGAAGTTCAGATATGATAACGAGAAGCCAGTCTTCATTGGAGCCCTTCCCGGAATGAAGGAGCGCACAGTTTCACTCTTCTCCATGTCCAAGTCCTACGCCATGACAGGTTGGCGCATAGGAGCCTGCGTGGGCCCCTCTGACATCATCGGTGCGATGACGAAGCTTCAGGAACATGTCATCGCGATGCCGACGAGCATCTCTCAGAAGGCCGCTGAGGCGGCTGTGTCGGGGCCGCAGGACTGTGTTGAGGAGATGCTGGCCACCTTCAGAAGACGCAGGGACATCATCACAAAGGGACTCGCATCGATTGAAGGCCTAGATGTGCAACCCCCCGGTGGTGCCTTCTATGTCTTTCCTGACGTGTCTGCATACGGAATGAAGTCATATGACCTGGTGATAAAGATTCTAGAGGAAACAAAGGTGGCCACAGTCCATGGTTCGGCCTTTGGCGCACATGGTGAAGGTTTCATCCGGATCTGCTACGCGGTGTCCACCGAGAGAATTGAGGAGGCACTGAGCAGACTCGACTCCTTCCTGCCAAAGTTGCTCTGAGCATCTGCATATGCGAAGAGTAATCTGTGTATCTTGCGGAATGCTTGGCGATGACAGAAAGGACTCAGCGAATGAAGCGGGCAATGCTTGATTCAGAACCAACGATCTCTGCGGAGCGGGCAAGGCTATTCACCGAGTACATCAAGGACCACGAGTCAGAACCAAGAGTGTTGCAGATGGCAGGGGCGTTTGCCCATGTTCTGGACAACATGACCATTCGAATCGAGGACGACGAACTTATCGTAGGTAACATGGGTCCCACCTCCAGGTCGTGTCAGATATTCCCAGAGTATAGCTGGACATGGATTGAGGAGGAGCTGGACCGACTGGACAAGAGAAGAACTGAGAAGTTCAGAATCTCTGATGGAGACAAGGAAACCCTTCGAGAGGTCTTCCGATACTGGAGAGGCAAGAGCACGGCTGAGATCGCAGGAAAGGTCATGCCTGAGGAGTCAATCCGAGCCTCGAAAGCAGGTCTCTTCACCATCGGTGCGCCAGGCACTGGGATTGGTCATGTGATCGTTGACTATGAGAGAGCCTTGAAAGAGGGGCTCCTTGGGATACTATCGGAAGTCAGAAACAGACTCGGGGACAGCAGCAGAGACTATGACGGCACAATCTTCTACAGGGCTGTGACCATCTCTCTGGAGGCCGTCATTCGGTTTGCTGAGAGGTTCTCGGAGCTGGCCGAGTCCATGGCCTGCCAAGAGAATGAAAGCAAGAGAAGGTATGAACTCTTGGAGATATCGAGAGTCTGTTCGAAGGTTCCTGCAAGACCCGCTGAAACCTTTCATGAGGCGCTCCAGTCTTTCTGGTTCATCCATCTCTTGGTGCAGACGGAATCCAATGGCCACTCCATGTCGACAGGGCGATTTGATCAGTACATGTGGCCCTACTACAAGCGAGATCTCGAGTCGGGCACCTTGACCCGCGACATGGCACTAGAAATGCTTGAGATGCTATGGATGAAGTTCACATCTCTGATAAAGCTGCGAAACGAGTACTATAGCGTGGCCTTTGCAGGACATCCGATGTTCCAGAATCTGACAATCGGAGGCATTGACGAGAACGGAAATGACGCATCAAACGAACTGACAGATCTGGTTCTCGATGCCACATCCAACATCAGAGTGACCCAGCCGACGGTCTCCTTCAGATGGAACAAGAAGACCCCTGAAGACCTCCGGATGCGCGTGATAGAGGTCGTTTCCCAAGGACTTGGAATGCCCGGACTCTTCAATGATGAGGCGATCATGCCAATGATGGCAGACAAAGGGACGGATCCCTCCGAGGTCTATGACTACTCCATTCTGGGATGTGTCGAGCCTATCATCGGCGGCAAGTCAGACCCACGACCCAACATCGGATACGTGAACCTACCCAAGATACTGGAGATCACACTGAACAACGGTCGGGATCCAAGGACCGGTGAGATGGTCGGAAGGGAGACCGGAAACCCTCGTGAGTTCACCGACTTCGAACAGTTGTGGAACGCCTATCAGGAGCAGATCGACTATGCCATCCATCTGTTGACCGAGGCCGACAGAGCAGCCGCAGGAGTCCTGTCCGAGCACACCCCCACCCCCTTCATTTCGAGTCTTCTTGAGGGATGCATCGAGAGAGGAAAGACAATGCAGGATGGGGGAGCAAAGTACAACTCGGGAGGAATAATGGGAGTCGGCATCGCCATTACAGCAGACTCACTTGAGGCTGTGAGGAGACATGTGTTCGACTCCAACGAGCTCTCAATGGATGAACTGCTTGACATCCTGGCTGCAGACTTCGAGGGTCATGAGGAACTGAGAGTCAGGATCGAGAACGACCCCTACAAGTACGGTAATGACATCGAGAGTGTCGACCTGCTGGCTCGAGGAACGGGTCAGGCCTTCTGCAGGTCCATTCTGAGCAGGATGACCACGCGGGGAGGCCCATATCACGGCGCCCTCTTCTCGGTCTCGATGTACATCCCGCAGGGAGAGGTCCTCGGAGCCACACCCGACGGAAGAAAGGCGGGTCATATGCTCTCTGACGGGGTCTCACCAACGCAGAATCGCGACCGCAATGGTCCCACTGCCGCCATGAAGTCAGTGGCGCGCCTAGACCATTCTCTATGCTACAACGGGACTCTCTACAACATGAAGTTCGTGCCGGACTTCTTTACAACTGAGGCAAAGCGAGCCAAGTTCATCGGAATGATAGATGCATACTTCCAGATGGGAGGGTTCCACGTTCAGTTCAATGTCGTGTCGAGAGAAACCCTTGAAGACGCGAAGATACATCCGCTTCAGCATAGAGACCTCATTGTTCGAGTGGCAGGATACAGCGCGTATTTCATCGAACTGGACCCATTCGTACAAGACGAGGTCATCGCTCGAACGGAGTTCAGTTGAATCTTTAAGTAAGACTAAATATCGGCTACCTGTACTCCGTTAAACAGCAGTTCAAGAACGAGTGTGATATGATGAGCTACGACGTCGTGACATTCGGTGAGGTGATGCTGAGACTCTCGCCTCCAGACTTTATGCGGTTTGAACAGACTCACAGCTACAACGCACACGCAGGCGGAGCCGAGATGAACGTGGCGGTGGCCTGCGCCCGATTGGGGTTGCAGTCAGCATACGTCACCAAACTGGGTGACAACTCGATTGGACACTTCATCAGAAACAAGGCACGCGAACACGGTGTTGACACATCACACATCCTCTGGGACCCCGACAGCCGATGTGGAGTCTACTTCGTGGAGTTCGGGGCGGCGCCCAGGACGAACCGAGTCATCTATGATAGGAAGGACTCAGCGATCAGCAAGATCAAGCCGGGAGAGGTGAAGTGGTCAGAGATCTTCAGCGGAACGAAGCTGTTTCACACAAGTGGGATCACCCCCGCTCTCAGTCAGAGCTGTGCAGAGGCCACCAATGAGGCACTGCGGGTCGCCAAGGAGCAGGGATGCAAGGTATCGTACGATGTGAACTATCGAGGGAAACTATGGACACCTGAGGAAGCCAGAGAGTTCACTGAGCCCGCCTCTGAATTCATCGACATACTCATCACGACCGAAGAGGACACAAGAGTGGTATACGGCATCGAGGGGAAGGACTATGAAGATGTGGCCTCCAAGCTCGTAGACAAGTTCGGCTTCGAGGTGGTCGTGATCACTCTGAGAGAGACCCCATCGGTATGGAAGAACAAGTGGTCAGTGTTTGCCTACTCCGACGGAAAGGTCTACAGGAGCCCTGTGTACGATGTGGAGGTTGTGGACCGTCTGGGAGGAGGGGACTCGTGCAGTGCAGGATTCATCTATGGATACTTGAAGCTTGGAGACATCCAGAAGGCGGTTGAGTTTGGCTCGGCATTCTCCGCAATCAAACACTCAGTCCCGGGAGACCTGGCCTTTGTGTACAAGGAGGAAGTTGAGAAGCTCATCAAGGGAAGGGAGAGGGGACTGCGAATCGACAGGTGAATGATGATGTGGACGAAGAAGAAGGCCCTAGACCTGATCCATGAGACCGGATTGATACCCATCATCAGAGTGGAATCCTCCGACATCGCGTTCAAGGTTGCAGACGCATTCCTTGAGGGTGGTGTCAACATCATCGAGGTCACCATGAGTGTGCCCGGGGCGGTAGAGGTTGTTCGCCAGCTCGTGGAGAGCTTCGGCGACAAGGTGTTGATCGGAACAGGAACTGTTGTCAATGGAGAGATGGCTGAAGAGGTCATCAGTGCCGGCAGTGAGTTCATTGTCAGTCCAAACTACTCCAAGGATCTCATCGACACGGCAATATGCCACGACAAACCGATAATCCCTGGCGCTCTCACACCCACAGAAATCTACGATGCGTGGTCGATGGGTGCAGATGCTGTGAAGGTCTTCCCCTGTGGTAACGTCGGTGGAGCGAAGTACCTGAAGGCACTGAGAGGACCCCTGCCGCAGATTCCACTTGTTCCGACCGGAGGAGTGAACCTCGAAACCGCAGGGGCTCTCCTGGAGGCAGGAGCGTACGCCCTTGGAGTCGGGAGCGCTATCACGGACAAGAAGGCCATCAGGGACGGGAACTTCCAGTTCATTACAGAGAATGTGAGGAAGTTCCTTGATATTGTCAAGGCGACCAGAGAGGGACAGTAGTCGGACGTGCAGCACGTACCAGTGGTCCGTTGATTGTCATTGTGTCAAGAAGAAATAACTATATCGTGGAGATGAAACCGGCCTGATGCTTGGTGACAACCATAATGAGGGACAATTCGGACCTTCTTGATCTCATGCGAGAGAGAATCGCCATAGGGCTTGAGAGAGAGAAGACAAGAGAGGCAATCGAAGGCTGGGAGCGCAACGCACAGCTCATTCTGAAGGACGGTCGTGAGTTCGTCATTCTCGTGAAAGACAACAACATCGTGGTCAATGAAGGGAGTATCCCAGATCCTGACATGAGAATACTGAGCGACGATGAAACCATACGCAAGCTCCTTCTGGAAGAGATGACTGCTGCAAGTGCGTTTCTGAGAAAGAAACTGAAGGTCAAGGGGTCAGCCTCCGACCTGATGAAGATACGGCACGTCTTCTGATGATAGAGGGAGATCTGCATCGCAATGGAATAAAACGTTCTCCGGAAGCTGTATGACATCGGTCGAGAATCCTACATGTCTACAGAGAGAGACCTGTTACTGACATACTCTGCATCTACCTCCACAGGGCGTGAAGCGAACGTCCCAGATGCCGTAGTACGCCCTGCAAACACCCGGCAAGTTTCGGAGATATTGAAGGTGGCCAATGAACACTTCATCAAGGTTTCTCCTCACTTGGGAGGAGCCGGAGGTTGTTTATGGGACAGAGCTGACTAGGGAACTCATCTCTGAAGGGAGACTGAAACTGGGCCCAATCGGTGAAGATGTGAAGATCTCATATCATGGTCCGTGTCACAACGGGAGAGAACTTGGCATGTATGAAGAGGCAATAGAGGTCGTAGAGGCGATTCGAGGTGTGACTCGGGTCGAGAATGAAACCAGTCGAGCAGCTGCAATGTGTTGCGGAGAAGGTGGAGGCCTTCGCTCCTCCAACGGAGAGCTCTCAAAGCAGATTGCAGCAGACAGGGTCAGGACGGCCGAGAAGACGGGAGCCTCGATTCTTGCCACTGCGTGCCCGTTCTGCGAACTCAACTTGGTCGCAGGGGCAAGTCTGGAGTCCAATCAGATGGAAGTAGTCGACATCACGAGTGTCCTTGAAAGATCTATCGAGTAGGATAGGTAAGTAGTTTCGTGACCTGGGACCAGTAGAACCGTCGGAGCGATGCAATACCAGAAGAAGGTGGACGATGGTCAACGGCCCAAGACTTGGCTGCCCAACGATGGGCTTGAGGTCCACCCTCTTTTTCCTTTAATCATGAGTTGCGCTCCTCCACATGCGCTGATCAGGCATCTCCCTGAACCTTTGGGTGAGAGGCGAATCTCCCACAACGAGGACATTCGCATAGGCCTATGCAACGATGCTGCGTCGAATACTTACGACACGCGGAGCAACACGGCGTTGACCAGTCGTCCGATTCATACATACCACAAAGACCAACATAAACTCTTCCACAAACGAGTAGTGTACTATTTTATGACCATAGAGTAACTTTATAAGAACGGGTGGAAAACACGCTGAGTCAGAGCCAGAGGTGACACTGTTGGACAATATCAAAGTGGCTATTGTAGGCGTTGGCAACGTTGCCAGCGCCTTAGTTCAGGGCGTCGAGTACTACAAGGACGCAAGGGCGGATGTTGAGTCCATCGGACTGAGCCATCCCGACTTCGCAGGCTATCATGTCAGTGATATCGAGTTTGTCGCGGCCTTCGATGTGGCGGACACCAAGGTCGGGACCGATCTCAGTGAGGCCATATTCGCAAAGCCAAACAATGTGATGAAGTTCGCGGATGTCGGCAAGACAGGAGTCCAAGTAGTGAAAGGACCACTCCTTGATGGTGTTGATGATATTCTAAAGGCACTCGTCAAGGTGTCAAGTGCAAAGGATGCTGATGTAGTCAAGGTACTCAAAGACTCGGGTGCAGAGGTTCTCGTCAACCTGCTGCCGGGTTCTGCAGAAGAAGCCACAAAGTACTACGCACAGGCTGCTCTGGACGCAGATTGTGCATTCATCAATGGTGTTCCGATACCTATCGCCTCAGACCTCGAATGGGCGAAGAAGTTCGAGGAGAAAGGACTGCCCCTTATTGGAGACGACATTCAAGACCAGCTCGGATCGACTGTTCTTCACAGGAATATCCTGCAACTCCTAGTCTCAAGAGGTGTACAGGTGGACAAGAGCTACCAGCTGGATGTCGGTGGAGGGGCTGAGTCACTGGACTCACACTATCGTGGCAGAATGCGAAAGCGAGGTGTGAAGAGCGAGGCCATAAGTCAGGACCTCCCATATGACGCGCCTCTTGTTGCAGGTTCTTCAGACTACGTGTCATTCATGGATAACTCTCGTGACAGTTACTTCTACATCAACGGTAGACAGTTCGGCGGGGCACCAGTGAAGATTGACATCCGAATGGAGATCACCGACGGGCCAAACGCAGGACCAATCCTACTGGACGCAATCAGAGGAGCAAAGCTGGCGATGAAGCGGGGACTGAAGGGTCCCATGGAGGCCATCTCTGCATACGGCTTCAAGATGCCACCCACACCGACCACGGTGTATCGTGCGGAACGATGGGTGGAAGAGTTTCTGCTCGGCAAGAGAAAGACATAGACCTAGTTGTGAGCCTTAAGGTACTCCTCAAGGAGTGCCTTCAGTCTGTCCTGCGTAGTGACGACTGAGAACTCGGTTTCCTCTCCAATCTCGCTGAGTGTTTCGTTGAAGGAAACAACATTCCTGAAACTGCTCAGGAGTTCCTCCTTGGCAGCCTTGGACCGCGCCTTCGTGTCAAAGACGATGATACGATTCTCGGGTTCGAAGTTTACTACGATACTGCGGTTCAGATACATGACCTTCTTGCACTTGGGACATTGAACACGATTCGCCTTGCCCGCCTTCAGGGCCTTGATCAAGTCACGGTCCTCGTCCAGAGACACATGGTCGACCACTTCTGCCTCGTACGTGTGTCCACACTTCTCGCATTTGACTTCGGTAGTGCTCGTAGCTGCCAAGATAGTCACCGGAAACAATGAGAGGTTTCGTTGGTCAACTCTTAAGAGTTGTGTAGCGGCGTATCATGTCACTCTTCAACAGATGTGTCATCGCCAAGAAGTTCTTCCTTGAGGACATCCTGGAGAAGGTCAGATTCTGCGCCTTCTGTCTTTCGCTTGAGGAGAATACCAGTGATGATGGCCGTCAGTGCTATCGATGCCACGACAATCGGCATGGACTCAAAGAAACCACTAGTGAGAAGCCCCACGAAGAGAGCGATCACTGCTCCGGCAATTGTCACCACGGCCTTTCCGATGAAGTAGCTCACAGTGAACTTCACGGGATCGTAATTGGTGAGACCAACATAGACAATCAATGGATCATCCGGGACTGGCGATGCGGCTGCAATGAACAGCGCCAGTGCACCCCACTTCTCCACTCGCTCCTTCTCCATGTCCAGTGAGCGGAGGCGCTCTTCAGAGAGAACTATTCTTGACCCTCGCACGACATAGAAATGAATGAGCTTGGCCAGTGTGGCGGAGATCGCCACAACCGCCCCGATCAGGATGGCCTCTCCCAGTCCGATGGGGCCCAGCAACGAGTATGTCAGAGCAGCCACACCTGCGAGGACCATGTTACTGGGACTGAGAAAGGGGATCATGTTGATGGCGAAGCAGATGAGAAAGAGACCGAGGTATCCCTCGCCTATCATCAGCTGAATGAATTGGAATATGTCCTGCATATCAAGAGCACCTATGACTGCAACTCAAAAGGGACGCTTGACTAGGTCGCCACATTGAGTATGACGACCCTCTGGACACCATCGAGCTTTTTCAGGTCATCCTCGAGTTCCTTTATGTCCGTACTCAGCTGCGTCGGATTGAAGTAACACTCATAGAAACAACGAGTCCCTCGTAGGCACACGCCAGTCGAGAATAAGAGATCGACCAGACCTGCTCTCTTGAAGACTCGCGACAGTTCGGTCAAGAAGTCATTGGTGAGCTTGCCGATCTCCAGAGAGAGAAAGAGCACTTCTTCGCTCTCAAGGGGAAAGATCTTGATTAGACGGTCCTTGTGGACAAGTACCATCAGGCCGCGACTAGTCCCCATTGCTTCCTTGAAACTCGATGGGAACTTGACACTCTCACTATCATCAAACACGAGGACTCTGCCAGCAGTGGCCCCTTCATAGGAATCGTCTGACATCTCATCACCGTTCTCTTTGCCCGTAGTCTCCTTGTTGAAACCCTGCGGATGATTGAAAATGAAAACTCGAATATAAGTCAATCTCTATTGTTTACCGGAGAACATTCTTGCTTGTGTGGGCCTTTTCAGGCACTGCCAACACATATTAGAAGGATGAGAATCACTGAGAGAGAACGTACAGAGCACTCCCGATTTAGAGAGGTCTCTCAGCTCAGGGCCATGTTCCAGTGCGAGTACAGATACGTCTTGGACCAGAGAGTTGGAGAGAGTGGGAGCTGGGCCTCTGTTTACGGAGAGCAGTTGCACAGGCGTGTGGCATCCGTGGCCACTCGAGATGACCAGTCGACCTTCCGTCTTGTCCCGTTTCTCGTTGCAGCATTGGCGCTGCTCTTGGGCGCAATCTGGATCCTGTGGTGAGGACATGCAATACCTACAATCGACTCTGTGGATGACGTTCATTGTGGCATTGACCGCCCTCTTCCTGTTGTCCAGGACGGTCAAGAAGAGTAAGGCTCGTCGAGACCTACGAAGAGCAGTGGCCAGAGACTGGACCATACACGAGTTCCTGAACTCGAGAGAGAAGAGACGTAATCTCCGAGGCCTCATTCTACTTCAGGAGCAGACTGTGGTATCACTGACCAACAGATACACCGGACGGTTCGATGCAGCAGTTGTTCACAGGAACGTCGATAGTGCAGTGCTGGACGTGGTCTTGGAGAGGAAGTTTCCCGCAAGCCATATCCCTGAGTGTGCGAGGAGTGAGGACATCTTCCAGGCGGGGCTATATGCGCTTGCAATGAAAGAGAGAGGTTTCAGGTGCGACGCCACAAGGCTGGCAGTGGTATACTGCCTTCAAGAGACTGCGGAGGCCTGCCTGAACCAGAACGCCCGTAGAAGCTGCTGGGACTGCAGTCGCGGACGTTTCTTCGAGAGAGAGTTCAAACCCAATCTTGTGCTGAAACAGATAAGGAGGTTGAACGAAGTCTGGTATGGCAAGAGGAAACCTCGCAAGGCATCTACTCCTGAGAGATGTAGACCATGTCCACACGGCAAGTCTGGAAGATGCAATTATGCGGTGGCATGATGGCATCAGGCAATAGAGGACACACTTTTTACGTGTAGGTGTCAAGGTGAAACTATCATGGCCCATGAACTGAATCGGCTTCTGACGCACATCATGACTGCCAAGAGAGACCTGAAACGGGTCTACTACACTGCAAGGGTGGAAGACTCCAAGTCTGACGCTAAGCAGCTGGTGGCCTCGACAATAACAGTACAGAGACTCATTGAGGAGTTACTGACTCTGAACAGAAAGCGTAGGGTTGCCAGAAAGATGCTCGGAGACAGGAAGGCAGAACTTCAGATCAGGAGATGGTCAGATGGCCTACCCAAGCGCGTGAAGGGTTACGTACAGAAATCGAAGAAACTTGACCAGGCCCATCTCCAGAAGTATCAGGAAGCACTTCTGCAATACATCGACAATGTTGCCGAAGAACTCGCAAAGTGGATTGAGGACATACATAGTGTCGCGGAGATACCAAGAATCCCCCGCGGATGAGTCCACCTACCATCTTAGTCTTGCGGCCAGACCGCCAAAGGACTTCAACTGTGCGCCAGACTCCGTCTGGTTCGAGAAGACCAGAATGTCAGACCCAAAGGCAGCGGCCTCGTCGTAGAGATTGTCCATGGTCTCTGCAAGATCCTCAGTGATCAGAATCTGCTCCACTCTCCCATCATGAAGCGCCTTCATCACTTCGTCCTTTCCGTAGGTCACAGTGTTCATGCCCTTCATCAGGTCTTCCATGAACTGTTCCCAGGCCTTTCGCTCCGCGTAGATCTCGGTTTCTTTGAGAATGCGAGATGCCTCCTTCACTGCCTGGTAGAGACCGGTCTCATCGATGACGCTCACGGGGATAATCGTTTCAGCCACTTTCTCTCTCAGCCTGTAGTCAAGATCTCCCTTTTCCAGGAACTCCTGACACCTGATAGTATTCCCGCCGAGGACTATGGCGTCCACGCCGTCAAGATTGTCAAGGAGAAGGTCATTCAGCATCTTTCCCACCTTCTTGAAGAACTCCATCATCTTCTCCTCTCTGATTCGAAGGTAGCGCTTGGCACTCTGTCCGCCAGCCCTAGTCTTTCCAATGATGTAATAGTCCTCATCTCTGACGAGCTCGATATGTTTCCCTCGGAGATAGCCGATTGTGACCTTCCCACCTTCGATCAACACGATGACGATGAGGCTCTTGGGTTTGGTCATGTTCTCAAGTTCCTCAGTGACAAACTCGCGACCACATTGATAGATGAACTGAGATATGGGAGCTGGCGGAACAATGATCTCACGAATCTCGTTGTTGGTTCCACCCTCTTCCTGGATTCCGAAGAAGAACACTATTCCATTCTCAGGAATTCCACCAATCTTTGACAGTTCACTCAGTATCGCTGTCAGGTTGTCCTGAACGTTCTTCCGATTGGCCTTGCTCTTGATGTTGTCAGAACCCGCGAGTTCGGTCTTGACGAAGTTGATCACATCAGTCAGATTCTTGGTCGGTGGAATGTAAAGAGTGGTGAAAGAACTATGTCTGCCTTGATAGGCCTTCAACTGCTCTATCTTTCGCTTCAGGCGATGACGTTCGACAGACATGTTCCTAGTATCTCCATTTTCTCTATTCGCTGCTCTGCAAGAATCAGAGGGGCGTAAGAGCCCAATGTGGAGGCCGTTTCGGGGCATTTTAACCTTTGTGCAGTTGGCAGGTACGTCGGGCATGCCCATACTGCGACACATTAAAAAGGGTGGCGAGTGGTCACAGGTCGAAGCGGGTGAAAGGACGGATGGATAACCGCCAATTTACATTGACTCACTGAAGGTGCACATTCTCAGTGACCACACGGTTTGCCATGCCGGAAATATGCACCCCAAGCCAGGAGTTTTGCTGAAACAATGGATGAGCAGTTGACAGAAGGAGAGCAGACAGTTCTTCGGGAACTCCTACGACTGGAAGGCAAGAACAGTGCGGCCAAGATAGCCGGGGAAATCAGTCAATCCGAAGAACGCGTGACATCAATTCTCAACGCCCTATCACAGAAGGGGTTGGTGTTTCTCGAGGCCGAGGAGCATGTGTCCTACTCCCTCACTCAAGAAGGCGAGGAGTACGCGGAGAAGGGACTTCCTGAGAAACGCCTGTTTGACGCTGTGAGATCCAAGGGGGGTTCCTGCCTCCTTGATGAAGCTGTCAAAGTGAGCGGGCTCAGTCAGAAGGAGAAGGGGATTGCTGTCAACTGGGCTCGTCGCAACGGTTGGGTTCAGATTCGTAAGGAGGATGGCAGCACCGTGCTCGTAGCAGAGGAGGAAGAGATTCAATCCCCAGTGCAGACCATTCTGTCCGAGGTGAAGTCTGGCCGCTCCGTAGGCGAGAGTGACCCGCTCAAGCAGGCACTAGATAGACGATTGATACAGGAGATGAGAGCAAAGACGATTCAAGCAGAGGTGACCCCTTCGCATGTCGATGCCGTCAAGAGACTCCTCTCCTCTGGTACTGAGGGCATTGGAGACCTCACACAAGAGATGCTTCTTTCCGGTTCGTGGCGGGGTAAGAAGTTCAGATCCTACAATGTTGAATCCGTTCCTCCAGTGACCAACAGGGGGAAGAAGAATCCGTATGCTGAATTCAACGACTGGCTGAGAGAGATACTCGTGGGCCTTGGTTTCACCGAGTGGTTCGGCCCCTACGTTGAGACCGAGTTCTGGAACAACGACACCCTCTTTGTCCCGCAAGACCATGTGGCACGAGAGGTCCAAGATCAGTTCAGGGTGGGAAGTCCATACGACCATGGGACGATTCCCGATAAGAAGTACTACAGGGCAGTGAAGGCAGTCCACGAGAATGGCGGAGATACTGGTTCGACCGGGTGGCAAACACCGTTCAGCAAAGAAGTGTCAACTCGGCTCTGTTTGAGATCCCACACCACCCCCGTCTCGATGAGGTATCTATGGGAACATAGAGACTCGCCTCAGAAGATGTTCATCATTGACAGGAACTTCAGATGTGAGAACCTGAGCGCAAGGCACGCCCAAGAATTCAATCAGTGCGAGGGAATCATCTTGGACCAGGGTCTCAACCTCAGAGACCTCATGGGGTATCTCTCTGAGATCTGCAGGAGAGTGGGCATCAAGAAGATCAAGTTCAAGCCCGGCCAGTTTCCGTTCACAGAACCTAGCGTCGAGTGTTTCGCGAAGCATGATATACTGGGATGGATTGAGGTGGCACCAGGGGGAATCTTCAGGCCGGAGGTGACCAGACCTCTGGGCATAACAGATCCGGTCCTGGCATGGGGAATTGGCTCTGGTAGGCTCTACATGGCGGCAATGGGAATCGGGGACATCCGCGAGCTCTACACGCGTGACCTACAGTGGCTTCGTAGATCGTACTTTGTGAGGTGATGTGAGATGATTGTAGACTGCAGAATTGATGAACTGTTGAAGCTGATTGGAAGAAAGATCTCACTGAAGAAACTGGAGGACACTCTGTTCCTTCTGAAGGCAGAGATTGAGCGTGTAGACGGAAACGACATTCAGATTGAGGTAAACCCGGACAGACAGGACATGCTCTCGATGGAGGGGATTGCACGGGCAATCAGAGCATTCATTGATATCGAACCCGGTCTCAAGAAGTTCCCAGTGAAGAGGTCGGGGAAGAGAGTAGTAGTGAGCAGAGGACTTGAGAAGATCCGACGGTACATATCTTGCGGGATAGTCCGCGACGTGGAAATCAATGATGACCTCATCAAGGACTACATGCAGCTCCAAGAACAACTAACTGCAACTCACGGGAGAAACCGCAGGAAGGCCAGCATTGGGCTGTACGTCCTGTCAGACATAGCCTTCCCGGTGAAGTACACCCTGAGGAAACCGGACAAGATTGTCTTCACACCGCTGGGTCATGAGGTGGAGATGACAGGGCCGCAGATACTTGCTGAGCATGAGAAGGGTGTGGAGTACGGTCCCATCATCGAGAGGTTCGCCAGATGGCCGCTTCTGGTTGATTCGGACGGCCGGATACTGAGTCTGCCTCCTGTGATCAACAGTAACACACTGGGGCGTATCACAGAAGAAACCTCGGACATCTTCGTCGAAGTGACTGGCACCCATCTCCTCACGGTAGACCAGGCGCTCAACATAATGGTGACCTCCCTGGCTCAACGAAAGGGCAGAATCGAGTCGGTAGTGATTGAGTATCCGGACGGAACGATGTACGAAACCCCCGACCTCAGACCCATTGAGAAGAGGATAGAGAAAGAGGACGTGGCCAGCCTGCTCGGACTCGACCTGAGTGATGAGGAGTTGGAGAGAAGCCTGCGTCACATGGGCCATGATGCGAGGATTATGTCAAAGAGCATCCAGGTCAAGACGCCAGCCTACAGAACTGATATCCTCCACGCAGTAGATGTGATTGAGGATATCTCCATCGGGTACGGCTACAACAGGATTGAACCCACCATGCCTGCAACCATGACTGCAGGGAGACTTCTTCCCATCACACGGCTGAAGAAGAAGGTCACCGACCTAATGATTGGGATGGAATATCAGGAGATCCTTAGCTACATTATGACCTCTCCGACAGTGTTGAGGGAGAACATGCTTCGAGACGATGACGTTGTGACCACAACAAACCCGAAGAGCCGCGACTACTCGGTCCTCAGAAATGCGCTGCTCCCGATACTGCTAGACTTCGCTTCTCAGAATCAGCATGTAGACTACCCGCAGAAACTCTTCGAAGTGGGGGACATAGTCATTCCCGCGGAGGACAGGGAGACAAGAGTGGACCAGATACCCTCCGTGTGTGGACTCGTCACTGACGTGAGAGTCAATATTACGGAACTCATGAAGGACATCGGATTCTTGCTGCGCAACTTGGGGCTTGACGGCAAGTTTAGTTTCAGAGCGTCAACCACACCGACATTCATCAATGGAAGGTCGGCAGACATTCTCGTTGGTGACGCGCGCGTCGGTCTGTTCGGTGAGGTGTCCCCGGAAGTGTTGTCGAACTTCGAAATCACAAGTCCAGTCATGGCCTTTGAGATTCGACTTCCAAGATCCGGCGCTTGGGAGTAGAGAACCTCCGCAGAAAACATATAAGAATCAAGCCGAGAAGATTCAACCACTCGACCGGAACCCATCCTCCGGGGGCCTTCTCATGACAAAGAAACCACAGTCATTTGACCTACCATCTGATGCCGACTCTTCAGACGGTTTTGATGGGTTCAAGTTTCGGATTGTCCTTCTTGGAGAAGCTGGAGTGGGAAAGACCTCACTTGTTCGACGCTACACCGAGGGCACCTTCGACGCGAAGTACAAGCAGACCCTTGGTACAACCTTCGCCAACAAGGATGTCGATGTTGGGGACAGAAAGGTGCGCCTGAACATCTGGGATATGGGCGGTCAGTCCACCTACCGGGAGTTGCGCAGGCAATTCATGATTGGAGCCTCCGCCGCCCTCATCATCTACGATGTGACTCGCCCTGAAACCTTCATGGCCATGAACAACTGGTTCGAGTCCTTCGGAGAGGTCTGTCCGGAGGCGCCGGTCCTGATTTGCGCTAACAAGATAGACAAGAGAGAGGAGAGGATGGTCCCAGTGGAGCCGGGCCTCATGCTTCGGGATTGGTTCCAGGCAGAGTACCACGAGACATCTGCACGTACTGGAGAGAAGGTGGCAGATGTCTTTAGACGATGTGCTGAGATACTGATAGAGAGGATGCTTGATCAGGACAAAAAAACCCTCACATGATCGAAACAGAGAACGAGTTGAGAACAACAATGAGAGTAAGAGACTTCATGACATCTCTCATCATAACAGCGGAGGCTGACACGCCTGTGGTGGAATCGGCCAAGCTGATGGCTGCAGAAGATATCGGGAGTCTTGTAGTGACCAAGTCCGATGTGCTCGTGGGCATGGTGACGCGAAAGGAGATCATAGGGGCTCAGCTCTTGTCTGATGAGTCATACCGCTCTCTGGTTCTGGAGGACATAATGACCACTCCTGTGATCACAATTGGCCCAGATGCGGACTTGGGACAGGCCATTGGTCTGATGAACCAGACGGGAAAACGGTACATTCCAGTCATAGAGGGGAATTCGATTATTGGTATTGTTTCTGCGACTGACGTCCTTCGGGTGCTGGCCACTGTCAAACAGGTTGTTGAGGCAGTGCCTGCAGATCTCAACACAGAAGAAGACTAGGCTGGCATGTACTTTGGAATCTCCGCTCGGATGTCTTTCTTCAGTTTGAGAATGTCCCTGGCCTGAAGCTCATTCCTCTTGGGATAGCCTGCCACGACACCGACCCAACTGTCTATCTTCACCATCACTGGATCACTCGGGACAATCCGCATGATCTCGTCCTTGGCCTCTGTCATGATGTCGAGAACGTCTCCGGCCTTGCAGCCCATCTTCATCGAACCCAGTATCTTCTCAAGCTCCTTAGCAATCTGCATGGCCCTGTCAGCAGGCAGAGAGCTGGGCGCTCCTGCCATCGGGGCGGGTGTTGGAGGTGGAGGAGCAGCGGGAGCGGCAACGGGTTGAGCCTCCGGTGGAGGGGCTGCAGCGGGAGGCGGTGCTGGAGCGGGAATGTTGGCAACCATCTGGGCCACCTCGGCCTTGAGATTCTCCATGGACTCTTGAACAAAGACCCGAATTGCGCCAACCTCTTCAACGACCATGCGGGCCAGTTCTCTGTTGTCCTCACCCGATGTTGCAGGCGCTGCTTGCGCGGGTGATTCCTTGACGACGGAGATGATCTCATCCTTTGCAACGCGAACCTCTGACTTAATCTCAGTGACTGTGCCGAGGATTGTAATCATCCGTTTGAGAGTCTCGCCTAATTGGTTGATGCTTGCTTCTATCTTCTCCAGACGGTTCAAGAACTGCTCTGCCATTGGTATCACCTGTCAGTATCTGGGTTTCCTTTCAATGATATATGTCTTAATGGTTCCTGCGATGGACTGATTGCGCCAACGGTAATACTGACCTTTTACTATGCAATACATTCCCACATTGCTTAAATGTCCGGAACAGGACACTCTCCACACAAGTGAGTACGGACTGAATAGCATGTCCACGGAGAATATATCGCACATGCTCAAATGCGTCGCCCTCGGAGACGGGGCCGTAGGCAAGACCAGTTGCATCAAGCGATATACCGAGGGTAGTTTCAGTGAGCGATATATCGCTACCATAGGCACCACTTTCGCTCTGAAGACTCTCGATGTGGACCTCCCTACGGGGAGCAGAATCACGACTCGGGTCGTCTTGTGGGACCTTGCGGGTCAACCGACGTACAATGAGCTCAGACGCAGGTACATGGCGGGATCCTCCATGGCCATAATTGTCTACGACGTGACCAGGCCGCAGACCTTTCTGGACGTGGGAGAGTGGTTCACGAGGTTCCGAACCGTGTGCCCGAATGCAGTGGTTGCAGTGGTGGCCAACAAGATTGACCGGCCTGACAGGCTGGTGCCGATTGAGGCGGGTGAGATGGTACGTGACTGGCTTGACATATTGCACTATCAGACCTCTGCAAAGACAGGAGAGAACATAGACCAGCTGTTCAATGATCTGGTCATTCGTGCCATTGAGAAGAAGCAGAGTGCAGCAACCATCGACTCCAGACCGACAGGAACGCAACCTCCAAAACCCTTCAAGCTTGGAGTATAGGTGGGTCTTGCAGCATGGTGGCCACGAAGACGCTAGTCAAAGGTTTGATCGGTCACATCTTCCTGCTTCTTGTGAACTTCTCAGTTCTCGTCGGCATCATCGAGAGCCTCAATCTCTTCGAAGACGGTCTCTCTCTACTCAACTTCATACTCCTCTCATTCATGCTCGTTCATACCTTCATCCTGCTCACGATTCAGCTGGGTATCCAGATTCTTGAGATCATAAAGGTGCGTCCACCCACGGTTCTAGTGACATATTACTTCGAGTTCGGTGAGGAGGAGACCATTCCCCTCCACATTCTTGATCCGATCAAGAGTAAGCTAGCGGTCATAGTGCTACTCCTCGTGATAACGGGGGGCGTCGCCTTCTACCCCATCTTCGCGGTGTACGGTTTCCTGTTAGTGTGGGGTCATCTTGCCATAATCGCCCTTGACCCCTCTCAGATCGTGAGATACTTTGGAATCTTCCTCAACTGGATGCCACCGGTAATCCTCATTGTCGGGGTAGTGATTGTGTTCTCGATTCTAGCCATCGAATTCAGGCATGTCTAGGCAGACAAGGGATAACTCCTGGAACGACCAGTGTTTCGGAACGATCTGGACCGAGTGATACGATACTGACACGGGCCCCGGTATAGTTCTCGATGAACTGTAGGTAGTCAATCATCTCCCTAGGAAGCGCATCCAAGCTATGTGGGGACTCTATCTCCCCCCACCCACTCATCTCCTCATAGACGGGACGGACTCTTGAATAGGTGTCCAGATCTGGAGGAACACGCTGGGTTTCTCGACCATTCAACTCGTATCTCACACACACACGAACAGGATTGATGCCTGACAGAACATCAATCTTGGTCACTGCCAAGTACTTGGCCCCGTTCAAGCGCACAGCGTACCGGAGGGCCACAAGGTCCAGCCATCCACATCGTCGAGACCGCCCGGTGACAGTTCCGAACTCATGACCGACCGTGCATAGTCTTGTCCCGACTGCGTCCCCCAGTTCTGTCGGGAACGGTCCGGCACCCACACGGGTCTGGTAAGCCTTGACCACACCGAGGACGTCACTTATGGAGAGAGGAGAGACCCCCGACCCAGTCGCTGCAGCCGCAGACACACAGTTGGAACTCGTCACGAAGGGATAGGTTCCGTGGTCTACGTCCAGCAGTGTACCTTGTGCCCCCTCAAAGAGAACCCTCTCTCCCTTCTCAATGGCACAAGTGAGAGAGTCGCCCGTGTCACCCATGAAGGGTTTGAGTCGGTCCACAGCCTCGAAGAACTCTATCAGGTCGCCACTCAATCTCTCACTGACCTCAGACCCATAAGCCTGCTCGATTTGCCTTCTCGCGTGATCTTCAAAGGCCCTCCACTGAGGACCATCCCGTCCCCTGAGAGCATCACACATGCGCATACCGACTCTCTGGACCTTGTCCGAGTAGGCCGGACCAATCCCTCGTTTCGTCGTACCAATCTTGTGGTTACCCTTTGATGCTTCTTGAAGGCTGTCAATCTCAAGATGGTACGGTGTGATGACATGTGCCCGCTCGCTGATCAACAGGTCAGGCTCAATGCCCTCTGAGTGCAGCTGGTCAATCTCGGAGGTGAGAACGATAGGGTCCACCACGACACCGTTCCCGATGACTGTTCTGAGACCTCGGACTGCACCGGTGGGGATTATCCGGAACTTGAAGACCGAGTCACCAGTCTTGACAGTGTGTCCTGCATTGCTCCCACCCTGAAAGCGAACAACTATATCAAAGTGCTCAGACAGGTAGTCGACAACCTTCCCCTTGCCTTCATCGCCCCACTGAAGACCGACAACGACCAGATTCTGCACGGTGACCACAGCATCTCCCCCAAGAGAGGTCCAATTAACACTTGTGCCACCACAAGAAACACGACTGACGATCTAGGTATGATGCTTGTATTTATATTCCAGTTAACATCCCAGTCTTTGAGAAACCTTGAAACGACTCGACGTGATTGTTGTTGGTGCTGGCTCCGCGGGATGTGTGACTGCCAGAAGATGTGCAGAACTTGGATTGAGAACCCTGCTACTTGATCGAAAGGAAAAAAGGTCGGTAGGTGACAAGGTCTGTGGTGATGAGGTGTCAAAGTCACACTTCGATGCCACTGGTATTGACTATCCATCTGGCGATGAGGTTTCCGCGGTCATTTCAGGCGCTGATGTATACCCGCCGAATAGAGTCAACGAACTCAATGTGCGCGGATGGTCGGACTTCGACGGGTGGACTGTGGACAGGGTGAATTTCGGACAACGTCTGTTGAACGAGGCCGTGAACGCAGGTGCAACATTCAAGGGCCGAACTCACGTAGGAGGCCCAGTCCTCAGAGGCGACCAGGTTGTTGGCGTCGAATACAAGGATCTTACCACAGGTAAGCAGGAACAGTCCCACGCAAAGGTCGTGGTCGATGCAAGCGGTTTCGCAGCCACCATACGCAACAAACTGGAGAACGACTTCGTTGAGAATGACATTCTGAAGAGTGATATCGCCCTGTGTTACCGAGAGATAATACGACTCAGAACGCCCCTCGCCGAACCCGAGGTTGCACGAGTGTTCCTTGGTGGAGAGATTGCCCCCAAGGGGTATGCATGGATCTTCCCAAAGGGTTCTCAAGAGGTCAATGCAGGTGTTGGAGTGACAGGAGGAGAGGGGCGTGGATCACCCAAGTCATTCTTCAAAGTCTTCAAAGATGTCTACCCATTGCTCTTTGAGAGTACGGTCATCATGGGCAAGGGAGGAGCCGTCCCGGTCAGACGCCCGCTGAAGAGTCTGGTGGCTGATGGAGTTACCTTTGTCGGTGACACTGCACTTCAGGTGAACCCAATCCACGGGGGTGGAATTGGACCCGGGATGAGAGCAGGTATCATACTGGGCGAGGTCATCAGGGAGGCAGTGGCGCGGCGAAACTTCTCAGCAAGAGGCCTCTGGTCGTACAACACAAGGTATCTCTCCAACTTCGGAAGACGCCTCGCATCTTTGGAGGTCTTCAAGAGACTCCTGACTGACATCAGTGATGAAGATATAAACTTCGGATTCGAGAAGAGAATTCTGGAGGCGGGTGATTTGATGGCGGCCAACAGGGGAGAGGGGATATCCCTCAGCACCTTCGAGAAGATGAAGCGTGTGAAACGGAGCGCACGCAGAATGTCACTGCTACTAAAGATCAACAAGGCCGCCGGTCTGATGAGGAAGGTGAGCAAGGTGTATTCTCGATATCCGACAAGACCCAGTGGATTGGATAACTGGAATCGAGAAGTTCGAGCTCTAATCGAGGCTGCCACTTTTCGAAGCGATTAGAGGGAGGTCGGCAACCTCCTCAATCAGTCTACACATCACGAATGCCAGCTTTCGTCACAGTGAAGATGGCCTCGCCTTCAGGAAGGTTCGGTGAGTCCACGAGTCGACAGATCCTTCGCTCGCCCTTGGACTTCCTCAAGTAGCATCGGGTCTGAGGCACATGCGCAAGCACGTGACCCCCGACAGGTGCAGTGGGGTCCCCAAAGAACGCGTCCGGTCTCGACATGACCTGATTCGTGATGTACACAGCCATGTTGTTGATCTCAGCCCCACGCTGAAGATGGTGAAGGTGCTTGTTCAGCTTCTGCTGCCGTGCGGCAAGTGTTCCACGGCCGGTGTACTCTGCACGGAAGTGACTCGTGACCGAGTCCACGACCAGGAGCTTCGCGTTCTTCTCCGCGGCCATCTCCATGGCCTGGTCGCACAGGAGTATCTGATGGTCGGAGTTGTATGCCCTGGCCCACACTATGTTCTTGAGCGCCTTTGCAGGGTCCACTCCGTGGGCCTCAGCCATGTCCACGATTCGTTCGGGACGGAATGTGCCCTCGGTGTCAACGAAAATCGCAGTGGCATTCAGTCCACCCTTCTCAGGGGGAAGCTGAACATTCAATGCGAGTTGGTGAGCCATCTGAGTCTTACCAGAACGGAAGCCGCCGTACATCTCAGTGATACTCTGGGTTTCCAGTCCGCCACCGAACAACTCGTCCAGGGCCTTGGAACTCGTGGTGATTCTGCCGGCATTCTTTCGTCGTTCAAGTAGAAGATCGGCTGTTTCAAAGCCGATGTCCAGCATCTCTCGTGCTGCCTTGATTATCTTCGTGGCAGTGGTCTCTCCTATAGAACCTGCGGCTGCCAGCTCGCCCGGAGACGCCACAGCGATGGCTTCCACACTCTTGTATCCGGCCTCGGCCAATCGTTTGCCGATTGCAGGCCCGACTCCGGGGAGGTCGGTGACCTCTATCGCAGTCATGCTGGTGTCTTCAATCTCGCTCTCTCCACTGGCTTCTTCATCAAAGTCCTCGTAGTCAATCTCCTCTTTCTCTTCGACATCTGCTTTCTTTGGTGACATTTGGAAGACCTCCCTCAGGCCTCTGGTCAAGAACTAGTCACCGCGGAGAGTATAAAAATAGCACTAGTGGTATCGCCGAGTGTTTGGTCCAAATCAACTCACGTCAGAAACCGACAATCTGGGGGCCCTGACGATCGTGAGAAACGGTACTAGGCCTCAGCCTTGGTGAGTGTGACAAGAATGAATTCTTCTTGAGGAGCTATTCTGATGCCTCCGAGATTGGTCTGAATCTGGATGAATTGAAGGTCTGCACCCTCTTTGACGCCTTTCACAATCTCCCAAGTCTTACCAATCAATGCACTAAGAAGAGCAGAGATCTCCTCAGCGCGTTCAATGGAAACGCCCCAGGTATTGATAGGAAAGCCTTCAGGACTGATGAACAGTGCAGCATACACGTCAGGGAACTTGCTCGTTATGTTCTGGATTATTCGCTCGAAAATCTCTCGCTTTGGCATTGTTGGCATTTGTTGCACACTTCCGTCAAGGAACACTTGGTTCTCTGCTAAGAAACGTTGAGTTGACATTAGAAAAGGTTTATTGTCACATGGTTCGCATCTCCAAAATCCACATATTGTGCGTGGTAGAACACTTGAAACGCCCCAGAAAGACCAGAGGAATGATTACTCTTGAAATATGGCGACGAACACCTAGACATATCGGGGATGCAGGTGTCCATTGCTAGGGCCATCTCAAGAGTGACTCCAGCGCCCCTGGTGAATCTCTATGTTGCAGTTATCCTCGCACTCTGGTCACCAATTGGACTGGGACCCGTCCTCTCCCCACTCTTGGCCATTCTCATCTGTGTGGCCTTGATGGTTGTCATTCCCGTGTTGCCCATCATGCTCGAGGCCTGGAGGGGTTCGGTGGACCTCGACGTCTCTGCACGAGAACAGAGGGCGAAGTTCTTCATGTTCTCGCTTGTGTGCTATGTGTTGGCCTATGCCATCTATACCGTTCTCGAGTGCCCAATCATGAGTTCCTTGGCAGTGGCCTACTTCTTTGTGACACTGGGAATCATGTTGGTGAGCTTCAAGACCAAGGTCTCTGTACATGTGGCGGGAGTCGCCGGACCTGGAACAGGACTCATCGTCATCTTCGGAGTCAATGCACTACCGGTGATACTGCTGTGGATCGTGGTGGGATGGGCAAGGACTGTACTTCGTCAACACTCCCCGACGCAATCGCTCACAGCGCTCATCTTGGCCGTGGTCATCTCCTACATCTCCTACTCAATCACGTACGTTCCATACGTGTGAATTGTGACACGGAGCATGTGGCCGTACCAAAAGCGTTCTTATGTATTATATCCGAGGTTCGAAGCGCAATCCGACGACTACAGACGGAAATCAAATAGCAATGGAGAAGCGATTTGAGAGATGTCAGAACAACTTCAATGTCCAAACTGCGGAATGAAGCTCGGGAAGGGCTCCACATTCTGTATCAACTGCGGTTACAGAATACCGAATGACCTTCAATCAGTTTCTGGTGAACATGCGGCACATGAATCTGCGATTGGTGAACCGATCACTGAGGCGCATGACGAAGGAGTCCTTCCAGATTTGGACGAGTCTGAGCTGGGTGACATTGACCTCCCGATAGATGCTGAAGCAGACGCGCCCAGCCTCGAAGAAACCTCACTCAAAGAGGAGTTGAGCTGGGACGAAGCATCGGTCGAGGCGGACCCCACTCCATCACCGATGCGACAAGAGGAACCTGCCGTCGCCACACCACCAGATGCCGTAGAGATTGTCCCCAAGGCCGTAGACATGGAGGATCTGTCCTGGGATGAGGAGGAACCCGAAATCAAGGAGGGAATGCCCTTCAAAGAGGTGGAGCCTCCAAGAGTAGTCGCTGAAGAGATGGCGATGACCTCTGCGATTGAACACCTCTTCCCAGAGGAAAATGATGCAGCCACCATTGATGCAGTCGCCCACCTGTTTCCAGAAGGGAGAGGCAGTACGAGTTCGAGTTTCGTTGATGTCATTGTGGGGAAACCCTCACGTGTGGGCATCTCTGCACCCCTGAAGGAACTCGATACTCCTGCATGCCCGAGTTGTGGTGCGGCCCTGAATTCTGATGGCTTTGAGTATCCGCCCTACGTGTTTGAGGCGATGGCTAAGGCGCGGATGGAACAAGGTGACAGACTGCTGAAAGAAGATGACCACGAGAAGGCCATAGAGTTCTTTGAGATTGCCAAGGTCCTCTTTGAGAGGGCAGGGAATGAGAAAGGAGTGGCCGAGAGCACAAAGCGCGTCGACCTCGGATACGATCTGATGGCCAAGTTCCACTTTAACCAGGGAGAAGCCCATCTCAAGGAGAAACAGTACGAATGGGCAGTGGTGCAGTTCAGGAAGGCACGCGAGTTGTACATGTTCAGCACTGATGCCAAGAAGAGAGCCCGATGCTCTCAGAAGGTTCGAGAGGCGTATGCTCTTTGGGGCAAGTGCCTTGAGGACGATGGTGATGCCCTATCAAAGGGGGGCAATACACGAGAGGCACTTCTCAAGTATCAGGAGGCCGCCGCCAAGTATCGAGAGGCCGGTGCTTCAAAACGCCTCAAGGGTCTGGAGAAGAAGATACGCAAGGCGTAGTTCAGAGATTGCTCTGACTTAGGTGTCTGCCCGGCAATTCTGCATACCTGCTCATCAAGGAGTCTAGAGACCTCAGTGTGAGTGTTGGGGTCTCCGGCCCGTGGTTCTAGATCCAGTCACCAGTTTCAAGCTTGCGAGGCAGATAGTCATCTGTCAAGTACTTGAAGCTGTGACTTGCGAACGCCTGTATCTCTGCTTTCTCCTTGAGTTTGAGCATCAGTTGAAGGTCCTCGACCCATGGTTTGTTCCGTGTCACGAAGGGTTCCTTCAGCATGTCCTTCACTCGTTTGATGTCGGTGGGCTGCATTGGGATCCGGACTGCCTTCGGAATCTTGTACTCATCGAGGTCTCTGCTCAATACGCCCAGAAGCTTCAACTCAGGAGTCGCGATGAATGGTGACTCGTAACTGAGCCTCTTGGAACCTCTAAGGAACACCGAGTAGATGTAGTGACCGTACGGGTCCGAGTCTACCAGTGCGAAGGCGGGAATCTCAAGCTCCTTCACAAGCATCTTCAGAAAGGCTCGTGTAGCTATGTCGCCCGAACCTTTTCCGGTCAGGACAATACAGGGTTGACGATTCCAATACTTGGCCTCTGCAAGCCGCATCACCGCGGCATCCTTCTCCGATAGGATGATGAACTCTGCATCGCTCTCAACAATCTCAAGCTGGTCAAGGAATGGCGTTACTGCCCAGCCACCGGTCCCCATCTTTGTCAGGTCTATCAGGTCACCGCCATCACGGATCACGACACGGCCCATGGCAGAACCTCGCGCTGAAGCCACAACATGAATGCTGTCACGTGTGGTCTGTATCATTGATGCCACATCTTCAATGATCTTGTCACTGTACTTCTGGTCTCGGAACAGGTTCACATCACTGTAGAAGACCTCTCGTTTCGTTGCGTGCAGGTTGGACTTCAAGAGGTTGAAGACAATCTCCATGACACGCGCTGTCCTCGTGGCGTCTACAACGGAGGCAAGGGAATGGTATGGTCGTGATATCGTTCGCATACCGAGAAGCAGGAGATCTCGCACCTCATCCCAGACTATGTTGTCCCCAGACCGGCTGGGAATCTCAAATGCTGGTCTACCACTGGTCATGGTCTCATTGAGTATCTCGATGGCAGTGTCGATGATCCTCTCGGTGGTGTCGTCTGTGGTCAGGCTCACCACTTCTACGGTCTCAACTTGCATCTTCAGCTCTTCTGGGGTCTTCTTCCTCTTGGCTCGCTTCGCAGCCTCAGCCCATGTCTGTTTCATCTCGACTGCAAGCTTCTGAACAGCCTCTGGGACTGGGAGTCCGGAGTCCTTGCGGATGACCTTGTGCTTCTTGCGCCTCGGAGGAGGTAGAGCCTTCTTGCGGTGCTTCGCCGGCAGAGTAGGGGACTTGATCTTCTTCTTGGGAGCCTTCTTCTGCTTCGACGCGGGGGTCTTCTCCTTCGGTGTAGTCTTCTTCAATGAGGGCTCTCTCTCGGGTTTCTTGGAAGTCTTTGTAGAGACCACCACAGGAGAGGTCTCTCTAGTGATTCGCTCCATCTCCCGAGTCTTCATCATTGACTTGGCGGCATTGACCAACTTCGTGGCACTGGCCACATTGAGACCTGCTACCCCTCTGGCAAGACTCTCGGGTTTGGCACGAGACAGTCTCGCGGGGGTGTCATAACCAGCCTCTGCAAGTGAGAGCGCTAGCTTGCTGCCCACTCCTGGAACGTCGCTCAGACTCAACCTGCCAGTGGATTCATTGTCCAGCTCATTGCCAGTATCTTCGGGTGCCGCGGCAGACTTCAGGGTCGCCTTGGCCAAGTCTATGAGATTCTTGGCACCACTCTCACTCACACCAACGACCTTCTTTGAGATCGAGGAGGCTCTTGCACGGGCGATCTTTTCGATGGAGTCGTACTTCGCAGCGGCGAGTTTCTCAGCGAGCTTTGGTCCCACTGTAGGAATCTTCGTCAACTCGTCAATGGTCGCTGTTGGAATCTTGACGGGTGTCTTCTTCCCATGGGTCTTCTTCTTCGATTGCTTCTTCTTCGCACGAGTTCTTGCGCTCTTAGAAGTCTTGGACTTGATCTCTGACTTCTTGGCGGGTGTCTTCGTGGCCTTGGTCTTCTTGCCGGTACTCTTGGCCTTGGTTGACTTCGCCTTATTTGACTGCTTCTTCTTAGGAGTCTCGAGCAACTCGCCGAGCGTAGTCTGTACGGTCTCTTCCTTCTTCTTCGTGGTTTTCTTCTTCTTCCCCTTCACGGTCATCACTGCTCACCTCCCGCTTCAAGAGACTCATCCAGTCCATCATCAAGTGGAATGTCTGCAACCAAGTCAGACCCAGCTGTGTCGGTCTCAGTCTCCTCCTGGTCTTCTATGGTTTCAAATCCGGAGATTGAATCCCTCAATCGGCTGGCAACAGTCTCCACATCAAACACAGGCTTCTTCTTCCCGTAGTTGGCGATATTGACAAGGCTCTCGGCAAACTGGTCGGCATACATAGCAAGTATGCCGGCACGCTTCGCCTTTCGGCGGGCGGTCTCACGGCGAGTGATGAATCGCCTGAACCGGCGCCCAGCATCCTCCAGTGCAAGTTTGATCTCACGGAGGAGAACCTCATCCTCAGCCAGAGCCTGCTTGCTCTGACCCTTGAACATGACGTGGACATAAGCACCGCAGACATGTATGAATATCATTATCGGACCGCGTGGTATTCCGTTGTCAAAGGTCGCCACCTTGTAGTTCTTCCAGTTCACTGACGCCGTGGCCTTCCATGTGGCACAGTCACTGTTGTCCCGCAACTTGGGAACCCTATTCACGAAACGCCACAACACCATGGGAGCAGAGGTTGCAGGCTTGATCTCTCCACCGTAGGCTATGCACACCTCGACTGCGAATGACAGTCCCTTTCCGGACGTGGGCTTCCGGGTCACGGCTGTCACGAAGTCGGGGTTGTATGCTAACTGGATTGTCTGCTCGAATACCTCCTCACCAACCGGCACCACAGTATCTGTGGGAGGGGCGATATAGTCCTCACTCGAGAATGATCTGTAGAGAAGCTCCACCTCTGTCTTGGAGAGCGCCTCGGTCGGTGTGTTCATCTTGAGTGGGTCAAGATGCCGCTTGCGCAGCTCCTTACTTGCACGCTCGACTATCTTGCGAGCCTTGTTGGTACTCAACCGACAGAACGCCTTAGTGAGGAAGCCTCTGAGATCGGTCTCAGTCGTTTCTCTCAGCAGGTCTTGGAACTCGCCAATTCGAATGCTTGCAGGGTGAGGTTGCGCATACTTGGGCTCCTCAGGAAAGTCCTTCACCCTTCGCGGATAGATGTGGACCTCTCCGTATGGATCCACGAAGATGATAGTGACGTGCGAGTTGAGGAGTGAAGCCATCTCTGCATAGATATCAGAGTAGCCACGTCGATACTGGATGTTGAGATAGTACAGGCGAATGTAGGTGCCATGGTTGAACGGCAAGTCCATCTCCATAGGTCCTGCGACGTACTCCTTTGTGTTGGCTGTGGTCGTGTAGTAACTGGCCACGGTGGCCTCATCGGCAGTGAACCTCTTGCTGATTGTGAAGATTGGCTTGCCCGTCGTGTTCTGGGCATCACTGAAAGCAGATGGGGCACCGAAGCCTTGAGACCCTCGTGTCTGCCGGAGCTTCTCAGACTTGCTCGATGCCAGGTATATCCCGTACTTCTCAAGGTCGCTTGGGACCATCCCGACACCAGTGTCAAAACAGGTGAACTCGTAGACCTTGAAACCCTCTTCGTCATCGATGGGAACAAGGTCAGGCATCTGCACTTCAGTGATCTGCATGAAGACCATGGGCTCCCTCTTGTTGAGAAGGGGTCGCAGAGCCATCATGAGTTTTCTGAATTCAGTGATTCTCTCTTCCACTGTGTCTTTCCGGCGGGGAGGAATAACGACCTCTTTGCCCGCTCGGACATCACGTTCAAGTCGCTTGCTCAGAGCGATGGAGTCAATCTGACTCTCCTGCAGTTTCTTCCGAACCTCTTCTACAAGCTGGGGATCAAGTCTATCCTGTAGGCGCGGCTTTTTCTTTGACTTCCACCACCAGCTCTCAAGAGCATCAATCGCATTATCAAGGAACTCTATGGCGTACTGTGTGTGTTTGTTGAGCCCAGTCTCGAAACCGACAAGCTGAGTTCGTTTGCGCATGAACTTGGCGATAGTTCCTTGCTTAATCACACCGGCTTCGCCCAGGGCGGACTCTGTGCCGCTTCCTCCTGTTGTCTTCTTTGTGCTCGATCTCTTTGCGGGACTCAAATCACTTCACTCCTTGAAAAGCGGAACGCTTTTCCCAGTCTGTTGTGTTTTGCGCATCAATCAGTCTTGTTCGATTCCTGTGAATCCTATATTACACTTTTCCCCTCAGACTCCCCTGAGAACGACGAGGACTGAGGTTCCAAGATCTCCCATTCTATTCGTCCATCGCGAGAATCCCTAGAACACGTGTTCTAATAAACCCCAATCAAGCATGACCGATGACGGGACGACGGATCACATTCATTAGAACATGTGTTCCAACAAAACCTATACAAGAAGAGAGGCAGACAAAGTCTTCATTGAAGGACAGGACTGATGACAGTCATAGCACTCCCAATCGGGGCGATCCCAGAGGTCCGCAAGGGCGACGACTTGGCCAGTCTTATCCTTGAGTCCGTGAGTCATGGTGGGCCCACCCTCAGACAACAAGACATTGTGGTGATTTCTTCAAAGGTTGTCTCCAAGGCAGAGGGGAGAGTTGTTGATGGGCGCACAGTAAGAGTTTCTCAGATAGCACATGATATCGCGGAGAGAAATGGATTTGATGAGATCCAGGTGGAACTTGCCCTGCAGGAGTCTGTTGACGTTCTCAGGTCGGACCGTGTTCTTATCACTGAAACACGTTCAGGACTGGTATGCAACTTCAGCGGGGTCGACAAGTCAAACGCTCGCGAGGGGCAGTACATCCTTCTCCCAAAACAGCCAGATGCCTCAGCTTCAAGAATTCGCAAGAGCCTTGAAGACAAAACTGGGCTCCATCTTGCAGTCATCATTACCGATACACAAGGGAGACCGTGGAGAAGAGGCTCAGTGAACATCGCAATTGGCTGCTCTGGAATCAGCTCCTTCAAGTACAACAAGGGAAGGCGAGACCTCTATGGTAGGATCCTGCAGCGCTCAACGGTGTGCCAGGTAGATGAGATTGCGTCGCTTGCTGAACCCCTGATGGGTCAGGGTGGGGAGAGGATCCCAGTGGCAATCGTAAGGGGGTACCCATTCGAAGATGGTGATACGGATTGTCAGAGTATTGTCAGACAAGTAGAAGAGGATGTCTTCAGATAAAGAGGAGAGGAGGTGCCCCCTGCTAGGTACACCTCATACAGCTTGGCAGACTCAGGCCACTTTGTGTCCGCAGTTATTGCAGAACTTTGCACCTGCTGGAAGGGACTGACCACAGTTCGGGCAGAACCCACCGCCGCCCCCACCACTGCCGGGTTGACCCGAATAGGAGATAGAAACAGAGTCAGGTCGCCCATCACCATCTCGGTCCTCACCGTATGTGATGTGCATCGATTCGGGTCCACCTCCACCCTGTCCCTTGACATCAATATGGACTTGACCCGGTTGGCCTGTGACGTGAGCGGCCCCACCACTAGCGCCAGTAGGCGGAACTCCGGATCCACCGAGCGGCGCCCCACATCTCGGACATTCGGCCATGTAGGTGGCAGCACCTGCTCCGCAGTAGGGGCACTTGCCCTCACTCTGAGCTTGGGATAGATTCGCCACGACAGATGGAATCACTTTCTTTTGCTTGAATTCAAACTCCATGGTCCCTCCAGACTTGAGTTCAACTATGAGCCTGTTTCCACTCTGCGTCGCCTGACTGATAGCGGCGATGGGCAGAGCCAAGCTCTCAGTGTTACCATTTGCATCCTTGTTGAAGTAGGAGTCGCGAGTCCATGTGCTGATCGCAGTGCCCACGGCAGCGTAGCCAATACCTCGCCCAGCGCTTCTGAGCAGGCTGCCGCCGATTCCGCCCATCTGCCTGCCAGCCCCCTCTAGGAGAGCAGCACCAGCAATCGCCCCAGCAAGAGCACCGAATCTCTTCAGTCCGCTTGACTTCTTTGGAGCCTTGATCCACACCAGGCGTACATCGGTCAGCTCAATCGAGCCGTTCTCGTTGTCAAACTTCACATCCTTCTCCCGGACCATCTTGCGTTCATAGTCCATGGTCGTGAGTCCAGATCCTGAATACGCAACATTCAGGAAATGAGGCCTATCTGTCATGCGTTAACACCGCCCGTCACTTGACACGAGCGTGTATTAACTTTGTTGCTGACGTTTGAATGCGTTCACCGTGTCATCTATCATTCATCAGCCAGAGGTTTCTCAATGGGGGCAAGGACCTCAGCATCATCAGACAGAGTCTCTTCGTCAATTGTGTTGTCCGAGATGTCAACCTCCTCAACAGGAGTGCTTTCCACCGCAAGAGACCCCTCTTGACTGGACCATGTTGCCTCGTCATTCTCAGGGACTGGCTGCTTCAGGCCATGTGCGACTAGAATCACTCCGATCAGAGAGATAACACCACACGACATGAGCGTCAATGGAAAGCCAATGATGTTGATCAGCCATCCGAACACCGCGATCTGAGGCATGGCGAACAGCATAGAGATTGTCGGAGAGAGTGAGTACATGCTGTTACGGATTCTGTTTGGAATCACATCAAGAAGCACTCGCTGAGTGAGCACCTCTGCGAAACCACCAAAGAAACTGGTCGCAGTGAAAGTCAGAAAGATGATGGTGACTGGCAAGACGTTCTCAACAGGCAGTCGGAGTAGCTCAATGTCCGTGAGGGGCCATGTGAGAACAAGCACGTTCGTTGGATCGGTCGATGGCGGGAGGAAAAACATGATGGCAGCGAACATCCAGAAGAAGGCCAGACCGCATGTCTGGATCAACCGAAAGCGGGGAATCCACTTCTTTGGCTCAAATCGCCTAGACCATACCCCGGAGCGTTCCTGGGCAAAGATGCCGGGGACAAAGAGGAGAGTCCTGAAGCTCGCCACAGCAACATCGGTTATCAGATACAGGAAATACATGGGGAACAGAATGAGATTACCCCAAACCATGATACTACTGGCCACAAGCATTGATCCCACGATGATGTAGCGGACAAAGGGCTCGCTCACCAGAAAGCTCACGCCGTCCTTCAGTATTCGAGTATAGTCACTCATCTTAGGCTTTGCACCGCCATTCCGTGCACGACGCTCTTCCTCGACCTCAGGAAAGTCACGAACCAGAGTGAAAGCAATGACGCCGGAGACCGCGGCAAGGATTGCTTGTAGCTGGAAGACCCATGCACGGGAGACAAGGGTGGCCAAGATCCCTCCGGGAATGAGGGCCGCAGTCGCCACGACCTGCATTATCATGCCCATGCGTCCGATGAACACACCGTATTGCTTCCTGTCACTGTCACCGGGCATGGCCACACGGTAGTTGTTGTCAAACCAAGCGCCCCACGCGCCACTCAGCTGAGACTGTGCAAAACCCTGGAGAACGTAGATCAGTACCAGGTACAAGAACGGTGTGGTTGTGGTCACGAACGAAACCATGAGGAACGAGAGGGCATAGAAGAGGGACGCAGAGGAGATGACCCATCGTTGACCAATCCAATCACCTATGGCTCCAGTCGGATAGTCGAAGATTGTCTGTGTGGCCATCTGCACTACTACAAGCACTCCGACAAGACCCATGCCCTGAAGGTACATGCCGGGACCGCCGCCGAGCGCCTCAGCCACGAAGATCACGTAGAAGGTGCTGGATATCATGAAAGTGACATTGGCAACCGGGCCCAGTATCCCCATGATCTTGGCCAGATGAATTACATTTTCACTGGCATCGGGAAGCCCGAGAAACGATTTCATTCTGCTCATCATGTATGCCTCATTGTGTTCGGTTTTCTCGTGGAAGACATCATATCATATGTACCCGGAATGCTTTCCGTCAAAGGACAAGTCCGCTGGTCAGCACCTCGTGTTTCTGGGTTCACTCGCCCGTGGTGCAGCGGCCCGCGAATCACACAACGCGGACCGCCGCGAGATAGGAGATATATGTCCGGAGTGAATGTGAGAATTTCACGACTCCATTCGGGATCAACCAAGCCACCATAGCAGACTGCACCGAGTCGTCGTACGGTGATGGGCCGAACAACCCGCATGAGAGGAGATTGGCTGAAGACTGTACCCACCACTGACTTCATCGGTCGTCTCAGTCGCGTAAGGTTTGTATATCCAACCTTACGATGGTTGATGGTTTGATATAAGCATTTCCTTGTAAGTAATGGTTTGTTCACCGAGTGGTCGATAGTGTGGGTGTTCTCGGCGACACCCGAGTCCCGCCTGCGTCGAATCGGATGATCCCTGCGGGACTCTGACTCCGGTGAATTCGAACCGTGTGGACTCATACGGATGGTATGGGTGGCCACATGATATGCGGATTCTGGGACGAACTGGGCAGGACTGTGGGCACTCTGTGACCAAGAGTTATCCTCAGAGAGCGTCTTGCTCAGCGATCGGGGGACCTGCAAGGTGTTTACCTCTGACGGGTCAACATCGCATACGCGACAGCGCGTGTAGAGGGAATGTCATTGTGCTTGCTCATCAGCACGGATGTGTACCGGTTCTTACTAGCCAGAGTCATGATATTTCACGACCCAGACTGGGCAAGATTCAGTATATATAGCGGAGCCACTTCTTGGGGTCACACAAGGCGGTCACAACATGTGACTACTGAACACTAGGAGCAGTTGCAGGTAGGCACAATACTGAAAACCTGAAGGGACTCGTATTAGCACCGGAGTCGCTGGATATTGATTGAG